>Ga0209540_10000614_pt1 | contig 32061 bp, 28 predicted proteins | sample BarGraIncu01121A_FD_184501 | JGI IMG/M metagenome (GOLD analysis project Ga0209540, IMG submission 184501) | Arctic peat soil microbial communities from Barrow, Alaska - Barrow Graham LP Incubations 011-21A (SPAdes) (version 2) | ecosystem: Environmental > Terrestrial > Soil > Wetlands > Peat... | reverse complement strand
GGTTGTAGGTTCGATTCCTATTGCCAGCTCCATAATGCGGAGGAATTCCCGAGTGGCTAAAGGGGGCAGACTGTAAATCTGTTGTCTTCGACTTCGATGGTTCGAATCCATCTTCCTCCACCAATAAAAAAAGCATGGATACATGCTTTTTTTTAATTGGCATAAATGTCTTAATGAGTGAAACGAATTCAGAGATTTAGCCCATCTGCTGAAGGCAGATGTTCATCCATTTATTGTCGAATAAGTATTTGACAATACTTATTTGCTGTGATATCATAAGCCTTGTAATTTAATATGGTACTCTTATCAAGAGAGGTGGAGGGAAATGGGCCCTATGAAACCCGGCAACCGGCGCAAAAGCGCAATGGTGCCAATTCCTGCAGATTTATTCTGCAAGATAAGAGAGGATAGTCAGTTTATAAATTGAGCCTCTTCTTATCGAGAAGAGGTTTTTATTATTTTTATATGGAGGAATGGAAATTAGATGAGAAGATTATTTACATCAGAATCTGTTACTGAGGGGCATCCGGATAAAATCTGTGACCAGATTTCAGATGCGGTGCTGGATGCAATTTTAGAAAAAGACCCTAACGGAAGAGTTGCCTGCGAGTGCGCAACAACTACAGGCGTTATCTTTGTAATGGGCGAAATAACAACCAACTGCTATGTTGACATAACCAAACTGGTAAGAGATACAATCAGGGAAATAGGCTACACAAGAGCAAAATATGGCTTCGATGCAAGCACGTGCTCGGTAATAACCTCAATAGGTGAACAGTCTGCAGACATAGCTATGGGAGTTGACGAAGCGCTCGAATCAAAGAAGGGCGAAATGGACAAGCTCGACGCTATAGGAGCCGGTGACCAGGGAATGATGTTCGGATACGCAACAAACGAAACGCCGGAATACATGCCTATGCCTATATCGCTCGCTCACAAGCTCTCTAGAAGGCTTGCTGAAGTTAGAAAGAACGGCACTCTCAAATACCTCAGACCTGACGGAAAGACACAGGTTACTGTCGAGTACGAAAACGACAAACCATTAAGGGTTGACACAGTCGTTATTTCAGCACAGCACAGCCCGGAGGTTTCACACGAACAGATAGAATGCGACCTGATTGATCTTGTCATAAAGAAAGTAGTGCCTGCTGAGCTCCTTGACGACAATACAAGGTACTTCATCAACCCTACTGGAAGGTTCGTTGTAGGAGGACCTCAGGGAGACGCAGGCCTCACAGGAAGAAAGATAATCGTTGACACTTACGGCGGATCAGGAAGACACGGCGGCGGAGCGTTCTCTGGAAAGGATCCGACTAAGGTTGACAGATCAGCTGCATACGCTGCAAGATGGGTTGCGAAGAACCTAGTTGCCGCAGGAGTTGCCGATAAGCTAGAGATCCAGGTTGCTTACGCGATCGGAGTTGCCAAGCCTGTATCTATAGAAATTGAGACTTTCGGAACAAGCAAACTGGAGGAGAACCACATAATCGAGATCGTACAGAAGGTGTTTGACCTGAGACCGGGCGCAATACTGAGAGACCTTGACCTGAGAAGGCCTATTTACAGGCAGGTTGCTGCATATGGGCACTTCGGACGTACTGATGTGGACGTTCCATGGGAAAAGCTTGACAAGGTAGAGGAAATAAAGAAATATTTGTAAGAGCATTTGCTGCCGGAGGCTGGATAAATCCAACCCTGGCAGCTTTTTTATTAATTCCGAATTAATGCTTAGAGGTATGATATAATGGTTATAATGTAAATATAAAAGAATTACCGGGGAGTAGAAAATGCAGGAGATCCAAGGGTTTGTAGATACCATAGTCTACCAGAATGATGAAAATGGCTATGCCATAGCCAGAATAAAGGACAGGGATGAGACCATAACAATAGTAGGCTATATACCATACCTGTCAGAAGGCCAGAGCCTCAAATTAAATGGCGACTGGACCGCCCATCCTACCTTCGGCCGGCAGTTCAAGGTACAGAGCTGGGAGGAGCTTCTCCCTGACTCTGTCAAGGGGATAGAGAGATATCTTGCGTCAGGTGTAATTGCGGGAATAGGTCCTGTGACTGCAAAAAAGATAGTGGATAAATTCGGGGTCGATACGCTGGATATACTGGACAAGGACATATCGAGGCTTAAGGAGATAGAGGGGATCGGAAACAAGAAAATTGAAGTCATAAGCGAATCCTTCTCCAAACAGCATGAGATAAGGAATATTATGATATTCCTGCAGAACTACGGGATCTCACCAAACCAGTGCGGAAAGATATATAAGAGGTTCGGCTCCGATTCTATAAGGGTTGTACGCGAAAACCCCTATATCCTTACCGAGGAGGTAGCTGGCATTGGGTTTAAAACTGCAGACAAGATAGCGAGGAGCCTCGGCATAGAGGTCAATTCGGCTTTCAGAATCGAGAGCGGTATAAAATATATAATCAATCAGTTCTGCGCCCTGGGCAATACATATATGCCCAAGGAAAAACTCGTAAAAAACTGTGTGGATACCCTCGGTGTAACACAGAAGGAAATAGATGAAGGCATATACTCCTGCGCTATGGAAGGCAAAATAAAGGTGGAAAATATAGAAGAGGAATCTTGCGTATATACCCTCCCCTATTACTACTGCGAACTTGGAGTAACAAAAAAAATAATCGAAATCACCCTCAACGAGTATGAGCCGGTAGACATCGATGTTGAAGCTGAAATAAAAGCATTCGAGAAGAAGTGCGGTGTATCCTTTGCCCCATCACAGAAGGATGCTATTAAGGCCGCTTTCGACAACGGGGTTGAGATAATTACCGGAGGCCCGGGAACAGGCAAAACAACCATAATCAACTGCATAGCTGAAATCTTTGAGAAGGCAGATATGAAAATACTCCTGGGAGCGCCCACGGGCAGAGCTGCTAAGAGGATGTCGGAGGCCACAGGCAGAGAGGCAAAGACAATACACAGGCTTCTGGAAATGGGAGTTAGCGACGGCGAGGATGACATGATGTTCTCAAAGGGTGAAAATGCACCGCTGGAATGCGATGTGCTTATCGTCGATGAGGCTTCAATGATAGATATAATGCTTATGCATAATCTTCTCAAGGCTGTTACCCAAGGGACGAGGGTCATAATAGTCGGGGATGTAGACCAGCTTCCGTCCGTAGGCCCTGGAAATGTATTGCGGGATTTCATAGAATCCGGATGGATCAAGGTCATAAGACTTAAAGAGATATTCAGGCAGTCAAAGGAAAGCATGATCATAGTCAATGCCCACCGTATAAACGAGGGAGAAATGCCCGTAATAAACGCAAGGGACAATGATTTTTACTTTATCAAGGAAGATGACCAGAGCAGGATTCTGAACACACTTGTAGACCTTCTGAGGAATAGGCTGCCCTCTTTCAACAAGAATTGGGATCCAAATAAAAACATTCAGATATTGTCGCCGATGAGGAAAGGAATCCTCGGCATAGCGAACCTCAATATCAGGCTTCAGGAGATACTTAATCCTCCCGCACCAGAAAAGACGGAAAAGGAATGCAAGGAGGTCGTGTTCAGGGTAGGGGACAAGGTCATGCAGACCAAAAACAACTACTCCTTAAAATGGACCAGGGTTTCAGGCGTTGGGGATGAGGAGGGAGTTGGAATCTTCAACGGAGACATGGGATATATAGATGAAATAGATGAGGACGAGAACACAATCACTATAGTTTTCGATGAAGAGAGAAAAGTTGTTTACGAGAGCATGTACATCGAAGAGATCGATCTTGCGTACGCAATAACTATCCACAAGAGTCAGGGAAGCGAATTCCCTGTTGTTGTCATACCTGTGTTTCCAGGTCCGCCTATGCTTATGAACAGGAATCTGCTATATACCGGAATAACCAGGGCCAAGCAGATGGTCGTGTTGGTGGGCTCGCAGAAATCTCTCAGCGCAATGGTCAATAACAACAGGAGCTTTGAAAGATACTCCATGCTTAAATGGAGGATAATGGATATAGTCCAGCACGGTCTGGAGAAAAACACGTAAACGGAGGGTTTAGAGCATGAACCTATCGGGGAAAGATATAATAAGCGAAGCAAAAGAAAAGGTAAGCGATCTCATATACAGCTGGAGCAAAAGCGGCAAAGCCAGGCTGGACGTTGTAACTCTGCCTCAGAGCGGAGCGGATATATTCATAAAGACGATTTCAGGAGCCGTCGATGAAGGCAAAAATGTGCTTTACATCACGGATGAAAAAGACGATATCAGGCTGATAGAGAGCATAAAAAGGAATTCTGATTTCAGGAGGTATACCTATCTTGATAATTCTCCGGACAGCGCCTTAATGGAGCTCACTGTCTGCTGCACAGCAACCGCTAGGGAAATTGAAGATGCGTTTGATCTTGTGATCTACGATGAAATTAACAGCATGCCGAAGTTCAACGATGCTGAAATAATCGAGCTTGTAGACGTGAGGACCAGGGCTGACGGAAAAGGCATAATATTTTCTGTATACAATAAATTTCAGAACGGGGAAGGTATTCTGCTCCCTATAGGCGACAGGAAAGTGCCAATGATAGAGCCAAGGGAAATCGTCACAAGGATTGACATAAATGATGACATACCTTTTGTTGTTTATGATTATATTAAATGGTCGATAAACAGCAACAGGAATGTTCTGATATATGTTCCTGACGAAGAAAAAGCGGAAATGGTATATATATACATCGGAAGGTACTGTTCGGGCAAATGCAGCGGAAGCTCCTGTTATATAAGCGGTAAAACAGATGTTAAGGTAATGGAGAATTTCTTCAGTAAGAAAAAATCAATAATGGTGACCGATGATATAGACATTCCAGCTGGGCCTGCTGCAGATACTGACATAATGGTATATTTTGCGGATGATGAAAGGTTCAGCGTCAAGATTCTGACCCATCTTGCATCACGAGTGGTAAAGATGGAGAGGCATTCCATGGGAGAGGTGATATTCCTTTGCAACGAAGGCAACGCCAGATTGGAAGAGGCGAAGAATATAATAAGGAGATTCAACAGGGTAGCTTGGGAAATGGGATTGCTAAGAATATAAGATATCTTGTAGACTGTGCGCTTGAAGTGATCTACTGGGGAGATGGCAGATGCATTGCCTGCGGAAGCGAAGCCGGACAGGACGGAGCCCTCTGCGCCAGCTGCAGGGCATTGGTAAAGAAATGCACAGAACCCATGCACCTTTCGAACAATGGGCTTGAGGTAAAATGCTACAGCGCTGCGTACTATTCAAAGGTAGTGAGGGAACTTGTTCTCGGGTTGAAATATAAAAGTGACTATAAGAGCGCAGAGGTATTGGCAGCGCTGATGGCGGAAGTCATTGCAACGAACTCTCTTGAGGCTGATTACCTCACGTTTGTTCCCATTTCAAAAAGCACCGAGAAAAAAAGGGGATACAACCAGAGCGAAGTGATAGCCAAGATGATAAGGGACAGAACAGGCATGAATGTCAAGGATACCCTGTTGAAGGAATCTATCACGAAGGATCAGATAGGCCTTGGCAAAAAAGAGAGATGGGAGAATATCGAGGGCAGCTTCAAATTGAAGAAGGGAATTAAAGTTCAAAGAAAAAAATTTATTCTTTTAGACGACGTTGTAACCACTGGGGCTACAGCGTTCTGGTGTGCTGAAACCCTAATAAAAAATGGAGCTGACAGCGTTGTGGTATTGACTGCAGCCAAAAGTGGAGTATAATATAATATTGAGTTAGGTTTGTGGTTGAAAGTCGAAGCCAGTCGCAGGCGAAGCGATCCACGTAAGTTAAATAAAATGTTTAATGAGCATGGTGCGGTATAGATGTTAGTCCTGCCGTTCAATACGAGAGTATGAGTAGTGAGAGGTTAATTCCCGGTAGCGAAAGTTCCAGCAGGCGGGTGTGGGGTCAAAGACCAGGTCAACTAACTCAAGAGGCGCTGCAAAGCGCGACATTAGCAGTCTTTTTTAAGGCTGCTAATTCTATTTTTTGAAAATTTCTATTTTTATCCGCTGGATTTCAGTTATAATAATATTATGAATACGAGGTGATGCGGGCATGGAAAAGAATATAAATAAGATGGTTGAAAAATCGCAGAAGAGATGTGAAGAGATGGGGCTGAGCAGGGAGATGGTGTTCAGCAAAAAAATAATCGATGGCGGCGAGCTTGAAGACGAGCTCGAGAGGAGCAGGGATCTAATACTTGCTGCAATCCCTTTCATAGACCAGCTGTATAAATTCGTAAAGGGTTCCGACTTTTTCATTATTCTTACTGATGCCAAGGGATGTATCCTAAACATAGTGGGCGATGAAAAGATACTGGACGAAGCTTTCAGGTACAAAATGATTCCCGGAGCCTATATGGATGACGCTAACATCGGCACGAACGCTATGGGCATAGTTATAAACGAAATGATTCCCGTGCAGATCCTGGGAGATGATCATTTCATCAACGCTTACCATAAATGGACCTGTTCGGCGGCACCTATAATAGATCCGAGCGGCAACCTCATGGGCGTTATCAACCTTACGGGATACACACAGGATGTGCATTCGCACACTTTAGGCATGGTAGTGGCCTCAGCCTTCTCCATTGAGCATATAATCGCGGAAAGCTCAGTCAGGAGGAGGAGGAAGATGCACGACAGGATAAGCAACTGCAGAGCGGTGTATACCTTCGATAAGATAGTGGGCGAGGATCCAAAGTTCCTTGACACTATAGAATATGCCAAGAAGATATCCAACAGCAAGTCCACCATACTCATAACCGGGGAAACCGGGACTGGAAAGGAAGTTTTCGCCCAGTCAATCCACAACTACAGCGACAGATCCGACAAGAATTTTGTAGCTGTAAACTGCGGGGCGATACCGGCAAACCTCATCGAGTCAGAACTCTTTGGTTATGAAGAAGGTGCCTTCACTGGGGCGAAAAAAGGAGGATCTGAAGGGAAATTCCAGTCTGCGGACGGCGGAACGATATTTCTGGACGAGATAGGCGAAATGCCGTTGGAAATGCAGGTGAGGCTCCTTAGGGTCATTGAGGAGGATGTCGTGACAAAAGTCGGAGGAACAAAGCCGATACCCGTCGATGTGCGTATAGTGGCAGCAACCAACAGGGAGCTTGCGAGAGCAGTTGAATCCGGAAGGTTCAGAAAAGACCTCTTCTACAGGCTCAACGTGCTTCCTATATACCTGATACCGCTTCGGGAGAGAAAAGGTGATATATCGCTGCTAATAGACTACTACATGAACAAAACGTCAAAGAAGCTTGGGAAAAGCAGATTCGCTTTCGGTGAAGTTGAAATGTCGAAGCTTGTAAACTATTCCTGGCCGGGCAACATAAGGGAACTTCAGAATGTAGTGGAGCTGGTCATAAATACGAGAAAACTGCCGACTGATATACTCAGGGTGCAGCAAGACGTGATGCACCCTGCAATAAATGCGGATGAGGATAGGATATACGACCTGCACGCAATTGAGAAGCAGTACATTGTAAAAGCGCTTGAGGAGTGTGGCTATAATATATCAAAGACTGCAAAAAAACTGGGTATGGCAAGGAACACGTTATACAAGAAGATAAGAGACAATTTCATACAGTGCTCATAAAATGAACAATGAGCAGGAATTGAACATAGAATACTGGTAATGTGCGCATAAATTGAACAAATATCATCCGCGTTCCTTTGATTTAGTATTGGCACGGATTATGCTTTATATAATACCAAATAATAGGCCAAGGGGGTAAAAATATGTACGGTTATTGCGGCACAGTTCTCAGAGTAAATCTAACAGACGGGAGCATCAAAAAAGAAGCTCTTGATGTAGAAAAAGCAAAAAAATATATCGGTTCCAGAGGTTTGGGTGTTAAGACTTTTATGGACGAGGTTGACCCAAGGGTTGATGCCCTTTCTAAGGAAAACAAACTAATCATTGCTGGAGGTCCATTAACAGGCGCACCGGTTCCAACAGGGGGCAGGTATATGGTTATGACAAAATCACCTCTGACTGGTACTATAGCAATTGCCAATTCGGGAGGAAAATGGGGAGCAGAATTAAAATTTGCAGGTTATGACATGATAATCCTGGAAGGAAAGGCTGAAAAACCTGTATATTTAAACATTTCAGATGATACCGTAGAAATTAAAGATGCAGGAGAAATCTGGGGCAAATTAGTTTCAGAAACAACTGCCAATCTTAAAGGAAAATATGGAGACAAAGCTAAAGTGTTGTGCATAGGACCTGCAGGTGAAAATTTGTCTCTTATGTCCGCCATAATGAACGAAGTGGACAGGGCCGCAGGCAGGGGCGGGGTTGGCGCTGTTATGGGCTCTAAGAATCTTAAAGCTATTGTTACTCAAGGTACTAACAAAGTGGGACTGTTTGACGCAGAGAAGACTAAAGCGGTTTCTGGAGAAAAAACTAATATCCTTATGAAAGACCCTGTTGCAGGAAATGGACTTCCTACCTACGGATCTGCAGTGCTTGTAAATATCATCAATGAAAACGGAATATTCCCTTATAAAAACTTCCAGAAATCATATACCGATCAGGCAGACAAAATCAGCGGAGAATCCCTGACCGAAAGATATCTGGTTAGAAAGAACCCTTGCTACAGATGCCCTATCGGCTGCGGCAGATGGATAAAACTTCAGGACGGAACTGAGTGCGGAGGTCCTGAATATGAATCCTTATGGTCACTGGGGGCAGACTGCGACATTTTCGATCTTGATGTTGTAGATACAGCAAATATGCTTTGCAATGAATACGGACTTGATACAATCTCTGCAGGATCAACTGTTGCTGCCGCTATGGAGCTCTATCAGAAGGGTCTCATAAAGGACGAAGAAATAAAAGCTGACGGATTGTCATTGAACTGGGGCGACAGTGAGGCAATGTTAGGCTGGATCAAGAAGATGGGCTTAAGAGAAGGCTTCGGAGGAAAGATGACTGACGGTTCCTATAGATTATGTGATGCCTATGGCGCGCCAGAACTTTCTATGACAGTTAAAAAACAGGAGATAGCTGCATACGATCCGAGGGGTGTCCAGGGTCAGGGAATAACATATGCTGTCAGCAACAGGGGAGGATGCCATATAAAAGGATACATGATAAGCCCTGAGATACTGGGATATCCTGAAAAACTTGACAAGTTTGCTGTTGATGGCAAGGCGGCTTATGCCAAAGTGTTCCATGATCTCACTGCCGTTATAGACTCACTGGGCCTTTGCGTGTTCACAACCTTTGGGCTTGGTCTTCCTGACTATGTCGATATGTACAATGCCGTAGTAGGCGAAGAACATGACAATGAATCACTTCTGCGTGCAGGTGACAGGATCTGGACTCTTGAGAAATTATTCAATCTGAAAGCCGGATTCACAAAGGCTGATGATACTCTTCCTAAGAGACTCCTTGAGGACCCGATTGAAGAGGGACCTTCCGCAGGGGAAAAGAATGTTCATCACCTGGATGTGCTGCTTCCTGAATACTACAGTGTCAGAGGCTGGGATGAAAACGGCATACCTAAGGATGAAACACTTAAAGCTTTGGGACTCGAAGAATATATAGGGTATGTTGTAAAATAGCCTATAAAAAAGTTGGTGATTGATTTGAAAGTGGAAGTAAGGCTTTTCGCAACCTTCAGGGAAGGCCGCGAAAAAAAGTATATTCTCGAACTGCCTGAGGAATCAAACATTTTGACTGTTCTTGACATGCTGAAGATAAAGGAGGAGGATGCGAGCATCCTTCTCCTTAACGGCAGAGACGGCGATGCTAAAAGGATGCTTAAGGATGCGGATGTACTGGCGGTTTTTCCGCCTGTAGGGGGTGGCTAGAACGGACAGGTACACAAGGAATATGAATACCCTTTCCCAAGAGGAAAACAGAAGTTTGAAGTCATTCAAAGTGTGTGTAATAGGCTGCGGAGGCCTGGGCGGATATGTAATTGAGATGCTTGGCAGAATAGGTATAGGGTCGATTACAGCGGTTGATTATGACAAGTTTGATGAGACGAATTTGAATAGGCAGATTCTTGCAAATACAACCACCTTGGGCCGAAACAAGGCCATAGTATCCTGTGAAAGAATGAAAAAAGTAAATCCGGAAATCACTCTGAATCCCGTGGAAGAACGGTTTGACAATTATAATGGAAATAGGATAATATTAGGGAATGACATTGTTGTGGATGCTCTGGATAATTCTGATACAAAAAGGCTTTTGGGCAGATTATGCAGCGAGCAGAAAATCCCTCTTGTCCACGGCGCAATAGGTGGCTGGTACGGACAGGTTACCACAATTTTCCCAGGAGATGAAACCATGGAACTTCTTTATAAGGACAGCAATAATCCGGGGATTGAAAAGCAACTGGGGAATCCATCCTTTACTCCGGCATTGGTGGCAGCAGCGCAGGTAGCTGAAGTTATGAAGGTGCTTTTAAAAAGGGAAGGCGTGCTCAGAAACAGGATTCTTTATGTTGACCTTCTTAATATGGAATTCGATGTAGTGGAACTGAAAAAATGAAAAATTAAATAAAATGTACTAGTTTTCTCCGAGTCATTTCCTCTAAGGCAGCCGCTATGAGGGATGACCGATAGGGATGTGTTGGAAACGATTCATCCTCCATGTTGGAAAGGGGAATGTATTTTTTGGCATTCTCTCTTTTCATTTTTAAATGAGAAGAGTTTTTTTGTTGAAAAAATCTGGACTTGCAGCGCTAAACTATAAATTGAACAACCGGGGTGATTAAATTGAATATTTTCGATGTTGCTTCCATTTCAGAAGTGATCGAAATAATAAATGACAAATTTGAATACAGTCTTCCTTCAGAGAAGGTGGGCCTGCTTGAGTGCCATGGCAGGATACTGCATGATGACGTTATCTCTGGCGTCAACATTCCGGATTTTAAAAGGTCGACAGTGGACGGATATGCTGTAAGGAGCAGAGACCTGTTCGGAGCTTCAGAGACAAGCCCCTCCATGCTCGATCTCATAGGTGAGGCTGAGATGGGCAAGACTAATCTGTGCTCCTTGGAATTTCCAGGGGAATGCGTGTATGTTCCTACAGGCGGGATGCTCCCTGAGGGTTCGGATGCGGTAATTATGATTGAAAATGTTGAGCAGCTCGACGAGATAACCCTGCTGGCTAACAAATCAGTTGCTCCTGGAGAAAACGTGATTCAGATAGGCGAAGATATAGGAGAAGGCGAGCTTGTACTCAGAAAGGGCGTCGGGCTGAGGCCCTATGAAATAGGGGTTCTTGCCAGCATAGGCTGCACCTCTGTAATAGTAACCAGAAAGCCTAAGATCGGGATAATATCCACTGGAGACGAAATTGTGGAGCCTGGAAAAGTTCCTGCTCTGGGGCAGGTAAGAGATATAAACTCATATCTTTTGTATTCATTGATACAGGAGAGCTCAGGCGAGCCTGTGATGTACGATTTTGTCAGGGATGATTTTGACGAGCTCAGGGAAACCGTCGGAAGCGCACTCTGCGAATGTGATACTGTACTTATTTCCGGAGGAAGCTCTGTTGGCAAGAAGGATGAAACGATGAATGTAATAAACTCATTCGAGAACTCAGAAATCCTTGTCCACGGAATAGCCATAAAGCCAGGAAAACCAACAATCCTAGGAAAAGCTGGCGGGAAAGCGGTATTTGGACTTCCAGGACATCCTCTAGCATGCGCGGTAATCTACAAGGCTTTTGTGACGAGGTACATAAACAAACTTACTGGGAAGGTAGAGGCTGACTACCCTGTGGAATGTGAATTTGAAATCAACTATCACAAGGCTAAGGGCAGGGAGGAGTATCTTCCGGTTGCCATAAGACAAGAGGGTGACGCGAGGATAGCAACCCCCATACTCTCAAAGTCAGGGCTGATTACAGGATTTTCAAAGGCCTGGGGATATGTAAAAATAGAAAAAAACAATGAAGGGCTCAGAAAAGGTCAGGCTGTGCAGGTCTATAAATTTTAGGGAGGTTCTGATGTGGAAAATATTTATCTGTCCAATATGGAATTGGACGATGCGCTAAAATTGTATTTAAAAAACAATCTCCCATCGGAGGGCAATAAAGAAAAAATCAACACCATAGATTCATTTCTGAGAGTTACATCTATGCCTGTGTATTCGCTGATGTCTTCGCCATTTTATAATTCGTCGGCGATGGATGGAATAGCTACATTGAGTTCAAGAACTTTCAATGCTTCGGAAAAAAACCAGATAACTCTGGTTGAGAATGAAGACTATGTTGTTGTAGACACCGGTGATCCCATACCTAAACAGTTCGACTGCGTTGTAATGGTAGAGGATCTGATCAAAGTATCAGATCATGAAGTGAAGATATACAAGAGCGCATCGCCCTGGCAGCATATAAGAACGCTGGGTGAGGATATAGTTGAGAACCAGCTTATTATTCCGTCAAATCATCCAGTAAGGTCTGTGGATATAGGCGCTATGCTGGCTGGAGGCGTTAATACCATTGAAGTATACAGGAGGACCAGCGTAGGAATCATTCCCACAGGCACCGAAATAGTTGAACCGGGATCGGACCTGAAGATCGGGGATATCGTGGAGTTCAATTCAAGGATATTCTCAGCTCAGATCCAGGAATGGGGCGGAATACCTGTCAGATACGGAATAGTAAGGGATGACCGCGATAAGATAAAGGAGAGCATTCTCAAGGCGGTCGCCGAGAACGACATTGTTCTGGTAAACGCAGGATCTTCAGCTGGAAGGGAGGACTTTACCTGCTCCATCATAGAAGAGCTGGGCAAGGTTTTTGTGCACGGCATCGCGATTAAACCGGGGAAGCCTACAATATTGGGTGAAATCAATGGAAAACCGGTAGTGGGAATCCCGGGATTCCCAGTATCTGCTTATGTTGTCATGGAAAACATTGTCAAGAAAATAGTCTATGGATTCCAGCACAGGAAGCTTGAAAAAACAAAGACCTCGGAAGCATTCGTTTCAAAAAGGATCATGTCGTCACTGAAATACCTGGAATTTGTAAGGGTGAAGCTTGGAAGAGTGGACGACAAGCTTATCGCAACCCCGCTAAGCAGGGGAGCAGGGACCACAATGTCCCTGGTCAGAGCAGACGGAATAATCTGTGTTCCTCAGAGCTCGGAAGGCATAGAGGCGGGGACTAAGGTTGAGGTCCAGCTGATAAGGTCTGAGGAGGAAGTCAACAACACTCTGGTGTCCATAGGCAGCCATGACGTGATAATGGATGTTGCAGCCGACCTTATGAGTCTGAGAGAAAAGCAGTACGTGCTCTCATCTTCCCACGTGGGAAGCATGGGAGGAATACTGGCACTTAAAAATGGGGAAACACACATTGCCCCGATACACCTGCTGGATGAAGTTACAGGTAAATATAACGTATCCTATATCAGAAGGTATATAAAGGATAAAGACATATCACTGATAAAATGCGTGAAAAGGATCCAGGGCCTCATGGTTAAAAAGGGGAACCCTATGAATATAAGAAGCCTGGAGGACTTAGCAAAGAGCAGCGCCAGGTTCGTAAACAGGCAGAGAGGTTCAGGCACCAGGCTTTTGCTCGACTATAACATGAAAAAGCTTGCTATAGACCCGGCCGACATTTCCGGGTATGAAAGGGAAGAATTCACCCACCTCAAGGTTGCCGCAGCTGTTGATGCCGGCGATGCGGACTGCGGTCTGGGAGTGTATTCCGCGGCAGTTTTAATGGACCTGGATTTTATCCCTCTTTGCCATGAAGAATATGATTTGGCAGTTCCAACAAAGTTTCTTCAGGATGACAAGGTGAAGGAATTTATAGAAGTCATAAAGGGTGATAAATTCATCAGCGAGCTGGAGAGGCTTGGGGGCTATGAATATGACGATATAGGCAGGATAATAACAGTATAGATTGGGGTGATTGGAATGCAAGATGGGAACGGAAGGAAAATCAACTATATAAGGGTATCCTTGACTGACCGCTGCAATTTGAGATGCGTCTATTGCATGCCGGAGGGCGGGATAGGCAAGAAAGAGCACCACGAGATTATTAGGCATGAAGAGATCATAAAGATATTGAAGGCTTCCGCATTTCTGGGGATAAACAAGGTAAGATTTACCGGAGGGGAACCTCTCATTGTCAAGGGTGTCGATAGGCTGATCAATGAGACCTCAAAGATCAACGGCATAGAAGACATAGCGATCACAACAAACGGCATCCTGCTCAATTCCATGGTGAATGAACTGAAAAAAGCCGGTTTGAAGAGGGTGAATATAAGCCTGGACTCCCTCAGGGAGGATAAGTTTAAAAAAATCACGCGTGGCGGCAATATACAGGATGTATTTCAAGCTATTGAGAAGTGTATAAATTTAGGCATAAAGCCGGTCAAAATAAATACTGTGCTCATAAAGGGAATAAACGATGATGAAATAACCGACCTGATAAAGCTTACGAAGGATTACCCCGTGCATGTAAGGTTCATCGAATTGATGCCCATAGGCGAGGGGCTGAATTATTACGACACAGGATTCATCAGTTCAGAGCAGGTCATAAGCGAGCAGAGGGAGCTTGTGCCTTTAAACAATAATATAAGCAGCACGGCCAGCCTTTTCAAACTGCCGAATTCAAAAGGAACAGTGGGCTTCATAAGTCCCCTAAGCTGCAAATTCTGCAGCAACTGCAACAGGATTAGGCTCACATCCTCAGGGACAATCAAGCCCTGCCTTCATTCGGATACTGAATTTGATCTGAAGAAATATCTGGACAGTGAAGTAAATTTAATATCGGAACTAAAAGAAATAATCTACAATAAACCTTCAGAGCACAATCTGGAAAATGACGGAAAGAGCAGGAGCAAGAGGGATATGTTTGAAATAGGAGGCTGATCCAGGTCGCTGGACATATTGGAAGCAGCAGGAAATTTTGAAAGTAAAAAGAGAATTCTAAAGGGGTGTATTAGGATGGCTAAGGTTGTTGCGATAAATATAAGCGAGAAAAAGGGTGAGATGAAGCATCCGATCGAAAAAGGATTATTCAGAGAGGAGCACGGCTTGGTTGGAGATGCCCATGCAGGAAAATGGCACAGGCAGGTCAGCCTTCTCGGAAATGAGAGCATTGAAAAGATGAAGAAGATGGGGGCTGAAGGACTTTGCTTCGGCAATTTCGCTGAGAATTTAACCACTGAGGGTATAGTTTTGTACGAGCTTCCGGTTGGTACAAAGCTCAAAATAGGTGAAACCGTAATGGAAGTGACACAGATAGGTAAGGAATGCCACATGGGGTGTGCCATACGTGAACAGGTTGGGGACTGCATAATGCCCAGAGAAGGAATATTTACGAGAGTTTTGACCGGAGGCTGGATTAAGGCCGGAGATGAAATTGAGGTTTTAGCTAAATGATGATACAATATTCTTAATATTATAAAGAATTTCCGAGTTGTATTTCCTAATGCAGAAATGTTATGGAATTTCAACCATTGGGTGATCAGAGAAATCTGTTCGCCTCCCGTGTTTGGAAAGGAAGCTGTCACAAAAACCTTTCCTTTGCTATGCAAAGGATTATTTTTTGGCGAAATGTTTCCTTTTACATATAAAAAATTAAAGGGGGAACAACAATGTTCAAGAAGAAACTGTTAACTCTGGGCCTGGCAATAATTGTGATAATGTCATTGTTTGTAGGCTGCGCTGCAGAAAAAAAGAAAGAAGCTGCAAAAATTATCGGCACCATAAGACTTGCAACGACCACAAGCACGCAGGACAGCGGCCTGCTCGATGTAATCCTTCCGGATTTTACATACAAAACCGGATATAATGTTGATGTTATTGCAGTTGGATCCGGTGAAGCAATTAAAATGGGCGAAAATGGCGAGGCTGATGTGCTTCTCGTTCACTCACCACAGGCTGAAAAAGATTTTGTAGCAGCTGGACACAGCCCTGCAAGATATGATGTAATGTATAATGATTTCGTGATCATCGGGCCAAAGAACGACCCTGCAGGGATTAAAGCTGCAGCTCCAAACAATGCACAGGCTGCTTTCAAAAAGATCTACGACGACAAAGTCACCTTTATCTCAAGAGCAGACAAATCAGGAACTAACACTAAAGAATTGTCAATCTGGACTAAGCTGGGATTAGTTCCATCCGGGGACTGGTACATAGAATCTGGAAAAGGCATGGGTGATGTCATAACAATGACTAATGAAAAACTGGGATACACCCTTTCTGACAGAGCAACATGGCTTAACATGTCAGCAAATACTGACCTCGCCATCGTTACGGAAGGAGACAAAGATCTCTTTAACCAGTATGGCGTAATGGTGGTTGACCCTAAAAAGAATGCACAGATCAATGCTGCAGGTGCTCTTGCATTCCAGGAATGGATCTTGTCGGCTGATACACAGAAACTGATTGGCCAATATGGCATTGAAAAGTACGGCAAGGCATTATTTACTCCAAATGCCGCAGCTAAGTAACTATAGAATAATGGTAGTATAAATTCAGGAGCAGAGGCGGTTTTTAATATCACATTAATCTAAGATCGCCTTTCCTCATTTTACGGAAGGATAATCGTTATGGATGTAATCGCAGAAGGATTTAAGGCAGCAATTGCATTGCTCTTAAAGGGTGATGCGCAACTGTATGAAATTGTGGGACTGTCTTTAGGGGTATCCCTGTGTTCTGTGGCAATCTCAACTTTCATCGGTGTACCTTTGGGAGCCTTGATAGGCACCCGTGATTTTAAGTTTAAAAATGCCTTGTTAAGGGTTATTTATACGCTCATGAGCCTGCCGCCAGTTATAGCCGGCCTTCTTGTATTTCTTTTTATAATGAGGAGAGGACCGCTCGGTTCATTAGAATTGGCATATACGCCAACAGCAATGGTAATAGCGCAGGTGTGTCTTGTCACGCCGATTATCACAGGTTTGACTTATAATATTGTGAGAGAAAAAGCAGACAAAGTCAAAAACATTGCAGTAACATTAGGGGCTGGAAAATTTGAAGTCTTAAAATTGCTCCTTTCAGAGTTGAAAATCGGAATTTTAGCGGCGATTGTAACTGGAATGGGAAGATCCCTTTCAGAGGTTGGCGCAGTCATGATTGTCGGCGGAAACATAAAAGGGAAAACTCGTGTCATGACCACATATATTGCCCAGCTCAAGAGCATGGGAGACTACAGCACTGCCATCGCTGTAGGAATTGTATTGATGGTTCTCGCATTTTTAATAAATTCGTTTTTGTATAATTATCAACAGAGAGATGAAAGATTATGAATATAATTATAGATAGAATAACCAAGGAATATGGCGGCCGAAAGGTTCTGGATGTGGACTCTCTCGATTTAAATGAGGGTGCTTTTTGCGGCGTTATCGGACCAAACGGTTCTGGGAAAAGTACACTGCTTAACATTATTGCAGGGCTCGCGGAAGCCACATCAGGGCAGGTTTTTTATGAAGAATATGGCATGACAGAGCCGCCTTTAAAGCGTATGACCATGGTGTTTCAAACCCCGTATCTCCTGAGGACAACCGTCGAAAAAAACATAGCGTATCCTTTAAAGCTGAGGGGCTGGAAGCCCCAGGATATCGACAATAGGATCAGGGAGCTTGCAGATGAACTGGGCCTGACAGACTTCCTGAAGCATAAAAACTGGAGTCTTTCAGGAGGAGAAGCACAAAAGGTGGCACTGGCGAGGGCGTTGTCGTTTAGGCCGGAGCTTCTGCTTCTGGATGAGCCGACGGCAAATATTGATCCGGCTACAACAGCTGAAATCGAGAGGATGCTGAAGAAAACAAATGAAGAAGGAACGACAGTAATTGTTGTTACACACAATTTGGTGCAGGCAAAAAGGCTTTGCAAAGAGACTCTTCTTCTTAACAAAGGGAAGGTTGTAGAGTTTGGACCTTGTGAGAAGATGTTGAAAAATCCTGAAAATGAACTGACCCAAAGGTTTATTGCCGGAGAAATATTGATATAATTAGTTATTATTATTGGAGGCATTCATGGAGACTATAAATATTCTAGGCACAGGAAGTGCCATGGTCACGAAATGTTATAACACATGCTTTACGCTTTCTGACGGCAGGGATCATTTTCTTGTGGATACCGGCGGAGGCAATACAGTCCTAGTGAATCTTGAAAAGCTGGGTATCAGCATCAACAAAATCCATCACGTATTTATTTCACATAGCCACAACGACCACATGACGGGGATAGTATGGATAATCCGGGCCGTCTCACAAGCAATTATCGACGGCAAATATGATGGTACACTCACAATTTATTGCCACAAGGATAATATTGCCGGAATAAAGACAATCAGCAGTGTTTTGCTTGAAGAGAAATTCACAAAACATTTTGGAGGCAGGATACGGTTCAAGGAGATATATGACAGGTGCGAATTAAATATCCTAAACTGGAACGTGGAATTCTTTGACATAAGAAGCACGAAGCTGCTTCAGTTCGGCTTCAATGGTATGCTTGAAAATGGCAAAAAGGTAACCTTCTTAGGGGACGAACCTTACAAGGAAGAACTTCTTGAATTTGCCGACAAAGCCGATTACCTGCTTCATGAGGCATTCTGCCTATATTCAGAAAGGGATATCTTCGGGCCGTATGAGAAAAATCATGCAACGGTCATGGATGCATGTAAAAATGCTGAAAAACTGAATGCAAAGACGCTAATCATGTATCATACAGAAGACAAGAACATACTAAACAGGAAAAAATTATATATTGAAGAGGGTTGTGAGTTTTTTCGCGGTACTATCCTTGTCCCTGAGGACCTGGATGTTATAAGGCTGTGAGCATGCAATATCTATTTGAAGTGATATTTACTGATTATTTTAAAAATTCTAACATTATTCTATTGTAATTTTACGGCAACAGTATTAAAATAAGGGTAACATTAAATTTTGAACAATATGAAAGGGGCTGGAATTATGAAAATAACAGTTAGTGGAAAGAATATGGAGATTACTGGGGCATTGCGAAGTGCTGCAGAAGAGAAATTATCTAAACTAGACCGTTATTTCAACCCTAATGTAGAGGCTCACGTTACATTCAAAGTAGAAAAGAACAAAAGTGTGTCCAAAGCAAAGCAGGTAATAGAAGTAACTATCCCATTTAACGGGGTAATATTAAGAGGTGAGGAAGCAACAGATGACATGTACAAATCGATCGATCTAGTGGTCGATATACTCGAAAGACAGATAAGAAAGCAAAGGACAAGACTAGAGAAGAGGAATTACGGAGTTGATTCCCTCAGGTACCAGTTCATTCCTTCTCCAGAAGAAGAGGAAAGCGATGAAATAAAGATCGTTAGGACAAAAAGGTTTGCTGTTAAACCGATGTCGGCTGAGGAAGCTGTACTTCAGATGGAGCTCCTGGGACATGCCTTTTACGTGTTCATGGACAGCGATGCTGATGAAGTGAATGTTGTATACAAAAGAAAGGATGGAAATTATGGTCTTATAGGGCCTGAGATTTAAAAAGGAAAGGAATCGCAAGAGGAAGCTTATGCTTCCTCTTTTTTCAATTCAAAACGGATAAAAGTTGAATGGTAAAAATTTAGGTGGTATAATTTATATGTTATAGGTAAAAATAAAGTTTGAGAGGTATATAGATGAAATTTTTCAACAAGTTGTTTGGAACATACAGTGACAGGGAAATAAAGAGGATAGTCCCGTTAACAGATAAAGCGGAGGCTTTTGAACCATCAATTCAAGCGCTTACAGATGATGAGCTTAAGGCAAAGACCGCTGAGTTCAAAGAAAGACTGAGTAATGGCGAGAGCATCAATGACTTATTGCCAGAGGCGTTTGCTGTAGTAAGAGAGGCTTCCTGGAGAGTCACCGGCTTAAAGCACTTCAGAGTTCAGCTCATGGGTGGAATAGTTCTCCATCAGGGTAGAATATCAGAGATGAAGACAGGTGAAGGTAAGACGTTGGTTGCAACCCTGCCTGCCTACCTTAATGCGCTCGAGGGCAAAGGAGTACATATAGTCACGGTAAATGACTACCTTGCCAGGAGAGACAGGGACTCAATGTCTCCTATCTATGAATTTTTAGGACTAACCTGCGGAGTTGTTCTACACAACCTTAACCGTGATGAAAGAAAAGAGGCATACAGCTGCGATATCACTTACGGAACGAATAGCGAATTCGGGTTCGATTACCTGAGGGATAACATGGTGATTTACATGGAGGAGAGGGTCCAGAGGGGCCTCAACTATGCAATAGTCGACGAAGTTGACTCCATTTTGATAGATGAAGCGAGAACCCCGCTCATAATATCAGGACAGGGGGATAAGTCCACCGATTTCTACAAGGTTGCTGACTACTTTGCAAAAATGCTGAGAGCGGAGGCGGACTACACTGTAGACGAGAAGACAAACTCTGTAATACTTACAGATGAAGGACTTGAGAAAGCCGAAAATTTCTTCAAGGTTGAAAACTACGCCGATGCTGAAAACATGGAAATGCAGCACCATGTAGTTCAGGCGCTCAAAGCAAACTACATCATGAAGAGAGACAAGGACTACATGGTAAAAGATGGCGAAGTTCTTATTGTCGATGAATTTACAGGAAGAATGATGGAAGGAAGAAGGTATAGCGACGGTCTCCACCAGGCGATCGAGGCAAAGGAATCCGTGAAGGTGGAGAGGGAGTCCAAGACGCTTGCAACCATAACCTACCAGAACTACTTCAGGATGTTCAAGAAACTTGCGGGTATGACAGGTACAGCGCTGACAGAAGAAAATGAATTCAGGGAAATATACGGACTGGATGTAATAGAGATTCCAACTAATATGCCTATGATAAGGATTGACCAGCCTGATGTCGTATACAAGACAATGATGGGCAAGTTCCTGTCGATCGTGGATGAAATAATCGAGACGAACAAGACAGGGCAGCCTGTACTTGTAGGTACGGTGAGCATAGAGAAATCAGAGATACTCTCCGACCTGCTCAAAAAAAGGGGTGTACACCATCAGGTCCTCAACGCCAAATTTCATGAGATGGAAGCTGAGATCATCTCCCATGCTGGTGAACTAGGTATGGTAACAATTGCAACGAACATGGCGGGGCGTGGTACTGACATAAAGCTCGGCGAGGGAGTAGTAGCAGCAGGTGGGCTTAAAATAATAGGTTCTGAAAGGCATGAGTCAAGGCGTATAGACAATCAGCTGAGAGGACGTTCAGGACGTCAGGGAGATCCTGGTGAGTCCAGATTCTTCGTTTCACTTGAGGACGACCTGATGAGGATATTCGGATCAGACAAGCTGCAGGGGGTCGTTGAAAAGCTGGGTCTCCAGGATGACGAGGCAATTGAAAGCAAGATGATATCAAATGCTATCGAGAATGCGCAGAAGAAGGTTGAAGGTAACAACTTCGATATAAGAAAAACCCTCCTCAACTATGACGATGTCATAAACAAGCAGAGGGAGATAATATACAAGCAGAGGACAGAGGTTCTCGAAGGCGAGGATATCCACCTCCAGGTTCAGGGCATGATAAAGGATCTGATCTACTCAGCTGTAGATTCACATGCTTCAGGTCTTGAGGATGAACTGGAAAAAGAGATGGAAAAGCTCATAGATTACCTTGAAGATATATACCTCCCTAAAAACGCGACAACAGCCAAGGAACTGTCGCTTATATCAAACGACGAGATAAAAGAGAGGCTTTTATTCATCGCTCAGGAGATCTACAAGGAAAAAGAAAGCGAATTCTCACCCGAGCACATGAGGGAAATTGAGAGGGTTATCCTTCTCAGAGTAGTTGATACTAAGTGGATGGATCACATAGACGACATGGACCACCTGAAGCAGGGTATAGGCCTTAGGGCGTACAAGCAGCAGGATCCTGCCCAGGCTTACTCCTTCGAAGGCAGCGCGATGTTCGAAGAGATGATATACAACATTAAAATTGACACGGTTAAATACCTCTTCCACGTACAGATTCAGAAGGCGCCGGAGAGGGAAAGGATAGCACAGGAAACAGCCACCAATTATGACGAGGACGACTCAATAAAAAATGAACCTGTAGTGAAGGAACATAAAGTGGGAAGGAACGACCCATGCCCGTGCGGCAGCGGCAAGAAGTATAAAAACTGCTGTGGCAGACTGCAGTAAATAAAAATTAGGAGTGAATGAATATGTCAGTACAGTTAGAAGAAGCGTTGGCCAGACTCAACGACTTGAATGATATGGTAAAGAAAGTCAGGGATTCCCTTTGACCTGGATGGGATAAACAACAGGATAGATGAATTGGAATTGGAGATGCAGCAGCCTGGTTTTTGGGACAATCAAAGCAAAGCCCAGGAAATATCAACTGAAGCAAACTCATTAAAACAGAAAGTAGATGCCTATGATAAATTTGCTGCCAAGATAGAGGATACCACTGTACTGGCGCAAATGGCGATAGAAGAAGAGGATATGAGTCTGGTGAAGGAGATACAGCAGGACGTGGAAGCCATATCCGGGGAACTTGAGAAAATGAGGGTTCAGCTTCTGCTGTCAGGAGAATATGACAAGAACAATGCGATACTGGATCTGCATGTAGGGGTTGGAGGCACTGATGCCCAGGATTGGACTGAGATGCTGCTCAGGATGTATACGAGATGGGCCGAAAAGAAAGGCTACAAGGTAGAGACTATTGACATCCTGCCTGCGGACGATTACGGCATAAAAAGCGTAACACTGAGGATCCAGGGTGAATATGCATATGGGTACCTGAAGGCTGAAAAAGGGATACACAGGTTAGTCAGGATATCCCCCTTCAATGCAAACGGCAAGAGGCAGACATCCTTTGCTTCTGTAGAGGTGCTTCCCGAACTCACCCAGAGCCAGGACATAGAAATAAGGCCTGAGGACCTAAGGATAGACACATACAGGTCAGGAGGTGCGGGAGGACAGCATGTAAACAAAACGGAATCCGCCATAAGGATAACGCACCTCGCTACAGGAATAGTTGTGCAGTGCCAGAACCAAAGGAGCCAGCATTTCAACAAGGAAGAAGCTATGAAAATGCTAAAAAGCAAGCTGGTGGAGCTAAAGGACAGGGCGCACAAGGAGAGGATTGAGGACCTAACAGGAGAGCAGAAGGACATGGGCTGGGGCAGCCAGATCCGTTCATACACTTTCCAGCCATACACTATGGTTAAGGACCACAGGACAAAAGTTGAAAATACAAACGTCAATGCCGTGATGGATGGCGACATCGACGATTTTATAATTGCATACCTAAAGCAGGAGTCTCAGGCAGTGTGAAAATACTGCCTGATTTCGCTTAATATCGGACTAATAATAATTGGAAGGTGACTACAAGATGATTAATATTGAAGAAAAGCTGAGCAGGGAGCTTGGTGTGAACATCAAAGACATAAAATCAGTAATAGAACTGCTTGACAGCGGGAATACGGTTCCCTTCATAGCCAGATACAGGAAGGAGGTCTCCGGAGGCATGAGCGACACGACCCTCAGGGACCTTAACGAGAGGCTGACATATCTGAGAAACCTTGAGGATAGGAAGCAGGACGTCGTGAGGATCATAAGCGAGCAGGGCAAGCTTAGCGAGGAGCTGCAGAAGGATGTCATGAAGTGTGAAACGCTTACCGAGGTTGAAGACATATACAGGCCATACAAACCTAAAAAGAGGACCAGAGCCACAATTGCAGCAGAAAAGGGTCTCAAACCTCTGGCAGATATTATATTCGGCGGCGGTTTCAAGGGCGACATTGAACAGAAGGCGTCTGAATTCATCGATGCTTCAAAGGAGGTAAACTCAGAAGAAGATGCGCTGAACGGAGCCATGGACATAATCAGCGAGATGATATCCGACGAGGCAGACTACAGAAAGTGGATCAGGCAGTATGTCAAAAGAAACGGAAGCCTTGAAAGCAAAGGAGAAAGCAAGGAGACTACCCCTTACGAGATGTACTACAGTTACAAGGAGCCTGTCAGGAATGTGCCTTCCCACAGGATTCTGGCCATCAATAGAGGTGAAAAAGAAAAGGTGCTCTCCGTCAAGGTAGTGACAGATATGGATGCTCTGGCTGATTATCTTGTCAGAAAAACATTGAAGGGTAATACTGTTACGGACAAATATATTGAGCTTGCTGCAAGGGATTCCCTGAAGAGGCTTATCTACCCTTCAATAGAGAGGGAGATAAGGGCGGAGCTGACCGAGAAGGGTGAGGAAGGGGCTATAGATATATTCAAGAAGAACCTGGGAGCTCTCCTGATGCAGTCGCCTATCAAAGGCAAGACAGTGATGGGTTTCGACCCGGGCTTCAGGACAGGCTGCAAGATAGCCGTTCTGGACGATACAGGAAAGCTTATGGATACTGCCACTGTCTATGTAACCCTATCAAAGAACGACAAGGAGAGCTCGGTAAAGAAACTCAAGGAGCTCGTAAAGAAATTCGATGTTGACGTCATATCTCTTGGAAACGGAACAGCAAGCAGGGAGTCGGAAGAAGTTATCGCTGAACTGATAAAGGAAGTTAAAGCTGAAACCGGCAAGGAGTTGTTTTACGTCATAGTCTCCGAAGCGGGAGCTTCGGTTTATTCCGCATCAGAGCTCGCTTCAAAGGAATATCCTGATATCAATGTATCCCTCAGGGGGGCAATCTCTATAGGAAGAAGGCTCCAGGATCCCCTTGCAGAGCTTGTTAAAATTGATCCGAAATCCATCGGCGTTGGGCAGTACCAGCACGACGTTGCGCCAAAAAAGATGGACGAATCGCTTAAAGGCGTTGTGGAGGACTGTGTAAACGCTGTAGGTGTGGATCTCAATGTAGCAACACCTGCCCTGCTCACCTATATATCCGGGATAAACGCAAATATAGCAGACAACATCGTCGCCTACAGGGAGGAAGCAGGTAAGTTTAGGAACAGAAAAGAGCTCCATAAGGTGAAAAGGCTTGGCCCGAAGGCTTTCGAGCAGTGCGCAGGCTTCCTGAGGGTAATGGAGAGCGAGGAGCCTCTTGATTACACCGGCGTGCATCCTGAATCCTATGATTCATGCAGAAAGCTTCTGGACATGCTGGGCTTTACCATGGATGACCTGAAAAAAGGGAACCTTAAGGATATAGAAAGCAGGGTTGACAGGCTCGGTGAGGAGGCTATATCAAGGAGTATCAACGTGGGCATACCTACTTTGAAGGATATAATCAAGGAGATCAAGAAGCCGGGAAGGGACCCGAGGGAAGAACTGCCTAAGCCTATACTGAAGACCGGAGTTGTGGAAATGAAGGACCTAAAGCCCGGTATGAAGCTGATGGGAACAGTGAGGAATGTAGCAGACTTCGGAGCATTCGTGGATATCGGGGTCCATCAGGATGGGCTTGTTCATATAAGCCAGCTCTCTGACAAATTCGTGAAGCATCCCCTTGAAGTAGTTAAGGTTAACGACATTGTCGAAGTTACGGTTCTTGAGGTTGACCCTAAGAGGAACAGAATCTCGCTAACCATGAAAATCCAGGATATTAAGAAAGACTCAAAATAATTTGATATCGGTTATGATTTGGTGTATAATAATTAAGTAAATTAAATTATGTGATCTTCAGGGCGGGGCGAGATTCCCCACCGGCGGTATAGCCCGCGAGCCAAATTTGGCTGATTCGGTTAAATTCCGAAGCCGACAGTATAGTCTGGATGGTAGAAGATATTGGTATATAATGTCGCCCTGGCTTTTGCCGGGGCTTTTTATATCCGCTGGAGATTTCAATGGGAGGAATATAAATGAAAAACCAAAAACTGAACAAAATGATCAAAGTTTCCATGCTCGGCGTGATAGCGTTTATGCTCATGTTCTTTGAACTTGCGATGCCTATCTTCCCGCCCTTTCTGAAAATCGACATCAGCGACCTGCCAGCGCTAATCGGCGCTTTTGCGTTGGGACCTGTTGCGGGGATAGGAATAGAGCTGCTAAAAAATGTACTCCACGGAATATTTGTAGGAGGCACAGCTTTCATCGGGGAGGCTGCAAACTTCATTGTGGGTTCCGTGTTCGTTGGAGTTGCAGGCCTGTGGTATTCCAGAAGAAAGGACAGGAAGAACGCTATAATAGGAATGGTGCTGGGAACGGTTATCATGACTGCAACTGCAGCTGTTTTGAACTACTATGTCCTTCTTCCTCTTTACGAGAAAGTGTTGAATTTCCCTATAGCGGCAGTTGTTGGGATGGGAACAATGGTGAACGCAAACATAAAAGACCTGAACAGCTTCATCATCTGGGCTATAGTGCCTTTCAACATATTCAAAGGGCTCGTAATAGCATTAATAACACTGCCTGTATACAAGAGGGTGTCCCCTGTACTGCACAGTGAAATCAGTGCAGAAAGCAAAACTGCAAAAGAAAATTGATAAAATCCGGCAATATGCCGGGTTTTTCTGCATTAAAGACAAAAATCATTAAAAGAATTTCGGTTTTTAGGGTATAATGTATCTATAAGAAATTGTGAGATAGTGGAAGGTGATATTGTGGCGTTATATGCAATTTCAGATCTTCATTTGGATTTTATCGGGGATAAACCCATGGATATATTCGGAGAAAAATGGTCGGGGCACAGCCTTAAAATCAAAGAAAACTGGGATAAGAAAATCAGAGAAAATGATACCGTTCTAATTGCAGGAGACATATCCTGGTCAATGAAAATGGAAGACGGAATCAAGGATCTTGAGTGGATACATAACCTGACCGGCAGGAAGATATTTGTCAAAGGTAACCACGATTACTGGTGGGGCAGCATAAGCAAGCTTAACCAGCTGTTTGAAGGGATGGACTTTATCCAAAACAATTATTTCACCTATGAGGATTACGCCATCTGCGGAACAAGAGGATGGACTTATCCAGGAGGTGAAGCATTTACTGCAAAGGATGAAAAGATATATGAGCGGGAGCTTTTGAGGCTTCGGCTGTCCGTTGACTCTGCAAGGAAGGCAGGATACAGCAAACTCATAATTATGCTTCACTATCCTCCGGTGGGAGATCAGGACAGCAAAACAGGATTCACAGAAATAATTGACGAAGCGGGAGCGGAAATGGTTATTTACGGCCATCTGCATGGCCCTTCAGTAATGAATGCCTTTGAGGGTTACAGGAATGGAGTAAAATATATTTTTACTTCATCAGATTTTATTAATTTTAATCCGGTCAAGATATTATAGAACATCAATAATTATGGTTGAGGGTGAAATTATGGCTATAGGGGAATGGAAAACATTTTTAATACCTTATAAACAGGCGGTAGAAGAACTGAAAGTTAAATTCAGGAGCATAAGGACCGAGTACAGGTCTAAAAATGAATATTCGCCCATTGAATTCGTAACCGGAAGGGTCAAGGAGCTATCAAGCATACTGGAAAAGGCAAACAAATTCAACATACCTTTGGACAGGGTTGGCTATGAAATAGAGGATATAGCCGGCATAAGAATAATGTGCCAGTTTGTAGATGATGTTCAGAAGGTTGTGGAGCTCATAAGAAACAGGAAGGATATGCAGATCATATACGAAAAGGATTATGTAACCAACGTAAAGAAGAGCGGCTACAGAAGCTACCATGTCATCGTCAAATATCCTGTGAACATGGCGGATGGCCAGATTGAGATCCTTGCCGAATTTCAGATCAGGACTCTTGCTATGAACTTCTGGGCTACGGTAGAGCACTCTCTGAATTACAAATACAAGCACGCGATCCCTGACGATCTAAAATACAAGCTTAAATCAGCGGCAGACGCAGCATTCAACCTGGATGAGCTCATGATGGAGATAAAGGATGAGATAAAGGATGCGCAGCAACTGTTCGAGGTTAAATCGAACCTGGTTTCAAGTATAATGAATAACATACTTCTGCTGTCGTCTATGAGCAAGAATTCAGAAGCTACAAGATACCAGGCGCAGCTTGGCAGGCTTATACAGGAGGGCGAGGTTTACGACCTGAATAACCTGTTGAGAGCGACAGAGAAGACATTGGATATGTACAGATAAAAACAGGGAAGCTGATGATTAAATAATCGGCAGCTTCCCTGTTTTATTTTTCAATATAGTTTTCAACATGATTGCTACTCTTTTATCACCTTTGCCCTGTTCTGGTTAAGGCACAAGTCGATAAACTTTTTGTCTGGAGCAAGTTTGAGCTTATAAATTTTGCCGTCGGCTGCTTTAGCCAAAATGGTATATACACCTGTAACCATACCTCTCATATGGAAAGCCATTGTCTTGTCCTGCTTAATATTCAATTCCTTGATCTTTTCGCTCTTTTCAGGGGCCATGATTATTATGTCGCTGATCTTGAAATCGACGATCTTCTTTCTTTGTTTGCCGGAAATTATTCTTTCCACAGAAATTTCGTCGTCTTTTATTTCATAGGAGTAGCTCATTAGAGCATATCTCCTGGCAAAGAGAGCAAAGAAACCAAAAATAGCCATAACCGAAGCCGCAATGATTTGACCTAGGAATAAGTAAAAAGCCGCTATAACAAAACTAGCCACCGCTAGACCTTTCATTGATTTATACCTTACGATATTGCTTGCGTCTACTTCCTGTTTATAAACATTTGCCATAATTACACCTCATTATTCACATTCTATTAACTAAATTCAATACTATTTATTATATAATAATATTATAGGAATATGCAAGGATGCATTGATCCGAATACATTGATAGGGAGTGGTTCACGTGAAGGAGTTAGAAATAAAGATAGTTAATATAGACCCGGATGTCATCAGAGAAAAGATGAAGGGCATGGGCGCGGAGCTTGTAAAAAAGGAAAATCAGGTAAACAAGATATTTGATTACTCAGACAAGAGGCTACTTGACAAAAAGGGCTATGCCAGGATAAGGATAGTGGCTGACCTGCTGAACAACACGAAGCATTACTATATGACTACAAAGAAGCTAATAAGCCAGGAAAAGTTCAAGGTTATGGAGGAGAATGAAATCGAGATTAGCGATCACCTGGAAGGCGAGAATATATTCAAGGCCCTGGGGTTGATCAAGTACAGCGACATAGCCAGATACAGGGAAAGCTACAGATACAAGAACGCCCTGATAGAAATCGACATCAATGACAAAGATTTCTTCCCGGTTCCCTATATCGAAATAGAAACAGGGACCGAGCAGGAGCTGGAAGAAATAGTAGGGCTTCTCGGTTACGGTATGGAGGACACAACCTCGAAAACCATATTTCAACTCCTTGAGGATTTTAGGGCAGGGGAAAGGAAATAGAGATGTTTGGCTATGTGACACCATGCAAAATGGAATTGAAAATGAAGGACTATGAAAAATTCAGGTCCTACTATTGCGGGCTGTGCAAGTCCATAAAGAAGAATATCGGGAATCTTCCAAGGTTCACTCTAAATTACGACATGACCTTTCTGGCAGTACTGCTGGATTCACTGAAGGACGAAAGGACAGTATATGAAAAGCAGGTTTGCATAGCCCACCCGACCAAGAAGAAGGTCGTTATCGTGGACAATGACGCAATAAAATACGCCGCCTATTTCAACACTATCCTTAGCTACTACAAGCTCACTGACAATTATGCCGATGACAGCAGCATGAAAAGTCTTATGCTTACGGCTATCCTGAAGCCATATATGAAAAACTTTCCGGAAGAGATATTGTCGTTAAAAGTGGAAGTTGAAAAAAAGCTCGATGAACTCTCGGAAATGGAAACCGCACCATCAGCAAGAACTTTTGATGAGATATGCCATCCGTTCGCAGATCTTACAGGATATATCCTCTCTGAATATTCGGATGAAAACAGGGAAGAACTTTACTGGCTCGGCTATAACCTGGGGAAATGGATATATGTTATTGATGCCTATGACGACTTGGAAAAAGACATGCGTGACAAGAAATTCAACGCGATAGAAGCGGTGTTAAACAAAAGCAACTCAGGGTATGCGGAATTTAATAATGAGGTTATCGGAAGAGTCGATTTCCTCCTAACAACCTGTGCAGGACAGTGCCTGGAGTGCCTGGAGAAGCTGCCCCTTAAAAAGAACGAGGAATTATTGCATAATATTTTACAGTATGGTTTAATGGAAAAGATAGACAAAGTATTTAAAAGGAGCTGTTACAACAATGAGAAACCCCTATGAAGTGCTGGGTGTAAAAGAGAATGCAACCAAAGATGAGATAAAGAAGGCATATAGAGAGTTGGCTAAAAAATACCACCCGGATCAGCACGGATCAAACCCGCTCCAGAATCTTGCAGAAGAAAAGATGATGGAAATTAATGAAGCCTATGACTCCCTCATGAAGAACTCAGGAGGGCCAACCTATCAGAAAAGTTCAGGCGGAAGCTACAGCAATGCAGAAAGCTCGGTTACTTATCAGTCCATAAGGGTGGATATCCAGAACGGAAACCTGGGAGCTGCTGAGAGCAAACTAAACAGCATGAAGGTCAGGGATGCTGAATGGAATTATCTCAGCGGGATAATGTACCTCAGAAAAGGATTTTATGATGCGGCCTATAACAATTTGAGCATGGCCAGCAAGCTTGATCCAATGAATATGGAATACAGGCAGGCATTGAACAATATGAATTCCAGAAACTCCACATACAGCGGCAACTACAGGAATACAAGGAACGACCCGGACTTCTGCAACATGTGCATGACGCTATGGTGCATGGACTCCTGCTGCGAATGCGGGGGAGGAGACTTGATAAGCTGCCTATAGGGTGCAGGGAGGATAACAATGGATTCCAACAAAAGTAAAGCATCTGTAATAGCGAGAGGGGGCATGCTGACTGCACTGGGCGTGTTATTTGTATACCTCAGTTCATTTCTTCCCACGAGCAGGATGTTTCTTGAAGGTCTGGCAAGCTGCCTTATACTTGCCAGCATCATAATCATGGGAATAAAGAACAGCATTGCGGTTTATGCCTCAACGGCTTTACTGTCATTCCTTGTCTGCGGTCTGAGGCTTACAACCATAGCTTATGTCTTGGTTTTCGGACTGTACGGATTTATTAAATACTACATAGAGGGCCTGAATAAAATTGCCTTGGAATATGCGCTCAAGCTTTTTTACTGCAATATATGCCTGGTAGTCCTGTTTTTGATATACAAATTATTTCTCCCTAATCTTTTTGATATCCAGGCAGCCGTATACGTAATCGTGATAGCGGCGCAGTTCATATTTCTGCTATACGACTATGTTCTGTCTGCATTTGCGACCTACTTTAGGAAGCAGTATGGGAAGCTCAATTTATGACGATTTGATTTTTCTCAATGTGGAACGGCAAAAAACTGTTGACAATACACCTGTATCTGGGTATAATAGTTTTTGTTGATGCCCATTAGCCAAATGGTAAGGCACCTGCCTCTGGAGCAGGCACTCTGTTGGTTCGAGTCCAGCATGGGCAGCCAAAACGTCCTTGGATATATGTCCAGGGACGTTTTTTATTTCAGGTTTTGCTATTGACAACAATATTCAGATATAATAAAATTTAGAGTAGTTAAATATAAAGCTTTGATGTGGAATATTAGTTTTTTTGTCTTCTAAGAGAGCTGTTGTGCGCTGGAAAACAGTGTAGATGGAAAAATGAACTCGCCACTGAGTATGCCTGCAAAAACAGGCACGGTAAAACCGTTATATTTTTGAGTGAAACCAAGTAATGGTTTAATTAGAGTGGTACCGCGGAACTTAGCCTTTCGTCTCTTATAGAGATGAGAGGCTTTTTATATATTAAAATATTTTTTGTGTAAAGGGGAAATAAAAATGGGTTTCTATGGTACAAAAATTGATAAAAAATGGCAGAATAGATGGGAAGAGACAAAACTTAACAAATTCGACGACAGCAAACTTGAAAAGAAGCTGTACGTCCTCGAGATGTTTTCATACCCTTCCGGAAGCAAACTCCATGCAGGACACTGGTTTAACTACGGACCAACGGATTCGTGGGCAAGGATGAAGAGGATGCAGGGGTATAACGTGTTCCAGCCTATGGGCTTCGACGCATTCGGCCTGCCTGCAGAGAACTACGCAATAAAGACAGGGATCCATCCTTGGGAGTCCACGCTTAAAAACATAGAGACCATGGAAGTCCAGCTCAAAGCAATGGGAGATCGGAA
>Ga0209540_10000611_pt1 | contig 32196 bp, 27 predicted proteins | sample BarGraIncu01121A_FD_184501 | JGI IMG/M metagenome (GOLD analysis project Ga0209540, IMG submission 184501) | Arctic peat soil microbial communities from Barrow, Alaska - Barrow Graham LP Incubations 011-21A (SPAdes) (version 2) | ecosystem: Environmental > Terrestrial > Soil > Wetlands > Peat... | reverse complement strand
TTTTTTGAATTCACCCTGTCTACTATATACTATAGATATTAGTTCATAAATTTCGGGAATAGTTGGATCAGTAGATAAAACTATTTTCAAATTATCTAAAGCTTTTTCTAAGTTATTTTCATTTATAAAATATTTTATAGTCATTATTTGGTGTTCAATATTTTTGGCGTATGTTTCCTCCTTTGTGGTCATTTCATTAAGAATAGTTTTAATCTTATCTGTAGTAAAAGGTTTCTGTAAATAAGTAATAGCACCAAGTTTAGTACAATCCACAGCATTTTTAACCGTGGCAAAAGCTGTCATAATTACTACGGGAGCGGTTATCCCTTTAGCTCTAATTCTCTTTAGAACTTCTGTGCCACTTATTCCTGGCATCTTAATATCTAAAAATATTAGGTCTACAGGCTCAGTATCAATTAATGATAAAGCATCATGACCATTACTGGCCATAAAAACTTGAAAATTGTTAAGTTCAAGATAAATGCCTAGCAAAGTACGAATATTTTTTGTATCATCTACAACTAAAACCTTTTTCATAGTAGCCCTTCCTTTCCAAATGAAAAATTACATTATTAAATATATAGAGCTATAATTCTAACATTAAGTGGTGTGGAATTATAGCTTAACTTTTGAGTTTTAATACTAGTATAAGACTTTTATAAATTATAAGCAAGATAAAGAAAATATCTGCACATATGAAATATGAGGTATACGTATGTTTTAGATGTATAACCATATTATATTTTTTTAATAGAGTTCAATTACTCGATTATAAATTTAGTACTATGAGTTAAATGAAAGAAACTGACTATAAACAAAGAATACAACTGATATATTCTTTAAACCGCATATAACAGGCTAGATAATGATTTTATGAGCAGTTATGCAAAGTTGCGTTGTGACCTATAATTGCTTAAAATATGAATATGGTATTCCCTATAATTGCTTAAAATATGAATATGGTATTCAATACAGCATATTCTATTTTTTAGCATAGTGAAGATTTAGCTATGTTACGATTCTTTTAAAGTAATTCATGAAGGAGAACATATTATGTATATTGTAATAATAGGTTGTGGTAGGTTAGGAAGTGGACTTGCCATGGAATTGTCTAATGATGGACATGATGTAGTAATAGTAGATAAATATGACGAAAACTTGGCGCGACTTAGAAGTGGTTTTAATGGAGTTAAAATTAAAGGTGTAGAAATAGATAATGACATATTAAAGGAGGCAGGGATAGATAAAGCAGATATATTCTTGGCTATGACCCCTGCAGATAATATAAATATTATGGCTAGTCAAATTGCAAAGTATATATTTAAGGTTCCAAGGGTAATAGCTAGAATTTTTGACCCATCAAGGGAATTTATTTATAGAAAACTAGGACTACAAACTATAAGTCCAACTGAATTAGGTATAAATATACTTAAAAACAAAATAATAGATAAAGATTCTAATACATTATTGTTATTAAACAATGACGTATCTATAGAACAGATTACAATAAACAAACTAAAGTTTAATAGTGTTTTAGAAATTGAAGATAAATTTAATTGTAGGATATGTGCAATTTCCAAAAATGAAGAATTTATAATACCAAATAAAAATGAACTACTTGAAAAGGGTAATAAAATAATTTGTAGCATTAATAAGGAGAATAAAGAAAAGTTAGTAAAGGCAATAATGAAGGAGAAACATGTATGAGAGCAATAGTAGTTGGTGGTGGGAAGCTAGGATACTATCTTGTTAAAGCATTAAAAGAAAAAAAACATAGAATAGTGTTAATAGAAAAGGATATAAAAACTTGTAAAAAAATCGCTGAAGAACTTAACATAGATGTAATATGTGGGGATGGTTCCGATGTTGAAGTACTTAAAGATGCGAATATAGAGGAGGCTGAAGTAGTAGCTGCAGTAACGGGAAAAGATGAGGAAAACTTGGTAATATGTCAGATGGCTAAAGTAAATTTTAATATTGATGAAACAATAGCTAGAATTAACAATCCTAAAAATACAGCAATCTTTGAGACGCTAGGAGTAGATAAAACTGTATGCAGCACACAAGTTATCTGTAATTTAATAGAAGGAGAATTTAATAGTGAGCCACTGAAAATTATAGAAAGCATGAATAAAGGAGAAATGATATTAGTAGAAGCCAAAATAGATAAAAAAAGTGCATGGAAAGATAAATCTGTAGGCCAGTTAAAAATACCTAAAGAATGTGTTATTTTATCTTTAATAAGAAGTGGCAAAGTAATATTTCCAAGAGGTTCTGTAGATATAAAAGAAGGTGATAAAGTAATCATTATCACAAATACAGATAAAAAGAAAGAAGTAGAGAAATCTATAATTGGAGGGTGATTATATTATGATTAATAAAAAAATTATCGGTGGAGTACTTACTGAGATAGGTTATACACTAGCATTTTTATTTATTTTATATGGCATTAATATGATTTTAGCAAGGTAATTTTATGAATAAAACAAGAAAAAGTTTAGATGATCTTAAAATTATAAATTTTTACGTTGGATATGTAATAATGGGAACCGCTAGTTTAATGTTGATACCCATGGTTACTTCATTAATATTTAAGGAATGGAGTGTACTTTTAGATTTTACTATTAGTATAAATATGGCTTTTAGCTTAGGTATATTTCTTATGCTTACAGGTAAAAACAAGGTTGATAAAGTAAAGGTGCAATGGAAGCACGGATTAATTATTGCATCTAGTTCATGGCTTATATTAACTTTCTTATGTGCAGTGCCTTATGAGCTTAGTGGGAAAACAGCATCGTTTTTAGATGCATGTTTTGATGTTATGAGTGGATTTACAACCACAGGACTTGTTCTTACTCAAGATCTTGATCATATATCATTAGGATTAAATATGTGGAGACATATTATTACCTTTGTTGGTGGACAAGGCATGGTAGTATTGGCTTTAAGTTTTATGGTAAAACATACATTAGGTGCCTATAAAATGTATGTTGGTGAAGGCAAGGATGTTGGATTAGTGCCTAACGTAAAAAATACAGCAAGATTAATATGGAAAATAAGTATAGTATATTTAATTATAGGTACTGTTTCGCTTTGGATTAATGGAATGTTTATAGGATTACAACCTGTAAGTGCTTTTTTTCATGGGTTATTTATTTTTATGTCCGCCTGGAGCACTGGTGGGTTTGCACCAATGTCTCAAAATATCCTATATTATCATAGTCTTTCATATGAGCTATTAACAATGATATTTTTTGTCATTGGTTCTTTAAACTTTGCACTACATTATGCAGTGTGGCAAGGAAACAAAAAGGAAGTATTCAAGAATATTGAAACACAGAGTTTTTTTATTACGGCTTTAATTATTTCTTTTTTTACAGCGTTAAAATTAACAAACTCGGGAGTATATAGTAATGGTATATCAGTTTTCAGAAAAGGTATATATAATGTATTATCAGCACATACGACCACAGGATTTGGTAATCTATATGCAAGGCAGTTTGCTACTGAGTGGGGTGATTTTCCTGTAGTTATGCTTATAATAGCCATGCTTATAGGTGGATCAGCATGTTCTACAGCAGGTGGTTTTAAAGGATTAAGGTTAGGGGTTGTTTTTAAAAGCATAATTGCAGAGGTAAACAAATTATTGAATTCTGACAGAAAAATAAAGGTATTTAAAATTCATCATATAAAAGAAATTGTTTTGGAGGATGGATTGGTAAAATCAGCTTATTTAATAATTACATGCTATATAATATTATTTTTTATAGGGACCGCGTTAGGTACTTATTATGGATATCCTGTCTTAAGTTCAGCATTTGAGGCTGCATCAGTTACAGGAAATGTAGGATTATCTATAGGTGTTACGACTCCTACAATGCCAAATGTAATGAAAATATATTATATAATTGCGATGTACTTAGGAAGATTAGAATTTATATCTGTGTTTGCTCTAATAGGAGTTTCATTTGGAGGCATTAAGAAATTATGGTTAAAACTTTTAAAACAGTAATATTAGTATTCATTATAGTTTTTTCATTTTATGTAACATGTATGGCAAAGGATTATAGTAATTTTAATGGTTTAATTGAAAGTAGCAAGAAGATTGATAATAATAAAATTACGCTAAAGGGTGAAGCTATTGGAGAATGTATGAATAGAGGTGAATATTCATGGGTAAATATAAGTGATGGAAGTACAGCCATGGGAATATGGATTAAATCGGATCAAGCTCAGAGCATTAAAAACTTTGGTAAGTATGGTTATAAGGGTGATATAGTTAAAATAAGTGGAACTTTTAATAGGGCTTGCACTCAGCATGGTGGAGATATGGATATCCATGCAATATCAGTTGAAATTATAGATGCTGGCGGTAATGTAAAAATACCTATTAGTAGCAGTAAAAAAGTTATAGCAATAATATTAACAATCATCACGTTAATTTTTACATTCATATATATAAGGTTCACTAAAGGCACTTCAAAATGAATTGCTTTTTTTAGACATTTATAAAAAATGTTTTAATTATTAATTTGTTGTTCATACTAGGTATAGTTAGATTTAGATATATTAGGAAGGTGATGGGGAGTTTGAAGCAAGGCAAATTTGATGAGAAATTTTTGGGGATTTCTAATGATTATAACAATAGTGACTTTGAAAAATATAAACCGCGAACAATCATAATTATTAATGTATTAAAGACCATAATAATTATGATTTTATCCAGTGTATTATCTCTTATATTTAGAAAAATTGGATTACATGAGTCAAATGTAATAATAGTATTTATCTTAGGGGTATTATTTGTATCAAGAAGTACTGATGGGTATTTTTATGGTATTCTGGCTGCGATAATCGGGGTGCTGTCATTTAATTTTTTCTTTACCATGCCATATTATAGTTTTCTAGTTTATAGAGCTGATTATCCAGTGACTTTTATAATAATGCTTATAGCCGCAATTATTACAAGTACATTAACTTCAAGAGTTAAAACACAAGCTAAAATATCTTTTATGCGTGAAAATAGAATGCGAATTTTATATAAAATTAATGAAGCATTACTTACAGCAAAAAATAAGAATCAAGTAGTTGAATTTTGTGGTGACAATTTAATTGATATGTTTAATAGGACTATTTTGATAGCAATAATAGACGATAAAGATAATTTACAAGAGCCAAATATTTATATGCTTAATAACCAATATTGTACAGATATCTTTGAGTCCAAAATAGAAGTGAAGGCAATTGAAAGTTGTTTTAAAACCGGAAAAGTGGTGGAATTTGACTGTGAGAATTCTATAAACAGTATGGGATATTATCACCCAATTCAAGGGAAGAATAAAATACTTGGAGTTATTGGTATAGCTTGTTTGGACAAAAATACTTTATTAGATAATGAAAAAATTTTCTTGCACTCTGTTTCTTCGCAAATTGCTTTAGCCATTGAAAGAGAAGATTTATACGAAAAGAAAAGACAGATAAATTTAGAGACTGAGAGAGAAAGACTGAGAGGAAATATTTTGAGGTCAATTTCACATGATTTAAGAACTCCGCTAACAGGAATATTAGGGTCGGTTTCTACTATTACTGATAATTATGATGTACTTGATAATGATACCAAGAAAGAGCTTCTTGAAATTATTTATGAAGATACAAGCTGGTTGATACATTCAGTTGAGAATATATTAAGCATGACGCGAATAGATGAAGGTAAGCTTGAAATTAAAAAAGATGTGGAAATTGTTGAAGAAATTGTTGCTGAATCAATCTCTAGAGTTACTAGATTCTCAGGAAGCCATAATATTAAGATCGATTTGCCAGAAAAGGTGGTAATATTATTTGTAGATGGATTATTAATAGAACAAGTATTTATTAATTTAATTGACAATGCTATAAAGTATACACAGAGTGATTCTATTATAGAAGTAAAGGTTACGCAAAAGGAAGATAATGTGTTTTTTGAGGTATCAGATAATGGAAAGGGGATACCAGAAGAAGATATATCGACTATATTTGATAGGTTTTATACCAAAACTAATGGTAATTCCCTTGAAAAACGAGGTATAGGACTGGGACTCGCTATTTGTAAGTCTATTATAGAAGCACATGATGGATATATAGAGGCTTTCAATAACTCATCTGGTGGTGCAACTTTTAAATTTAGTTTACCTGCAACAAGGAGTGATGGCAGTGAATATAAAGCCTTTGATTTTAATAGTTGAAGACGATAAACCTATTAAAAAATTTATGAAAGTTTCTCTTGAGGCACAGGGATATAAGTGCATGGAAACTGAATTTGGCAATTCGGCTATAACACTTATTTTTTCGCACAATCCTGACATAATAGTTTTGGACTTAGGCTTACCTGATATTGATGGACTTAAGGTTATTGAGAAAGTAAGGGAGTCTACAAAAGCTAGGATTATAGTTGTTTCAGCTCGTGGACTTGAAAGAGAAAAGATTGAAGCCTTAGATAAAGGGGCAGATGATTATTTGACAAAGCCATTTAGTGTAGCAGAGCTTTTAGCTAGAATTAGGGTAGCACTTAGACAGTCTAATGGAGTTAATAACTCTCAAAATGATATACAATCAGCATTTGTGGTTAAGGATTTAAAGATTGATTTTGAAAAACATAGAGTTACAATTTTAGATGAAGAAATACATTTAACACCAATGGAATATAAATTAATTGAGTTAATGTCAAAATATGCAGGACGTGTTTTAACACATAAGTATATAGTTGATGAGATTTGGGGGAGTTATTTTGAAAATGATACACAGTCTCTTAGGGTTTTTATGGCTAATATAAGAAGAAAAATAGAGAAACATCCTGCTCAGCCAGAGTATATCATAACGGAGGTTGGGGTAGGGTATCGTTTAGTTGATGAATAACTCGTATAAGATGAGATTTTTGGTTTCATAGTTTTTATATAAAACAATACCTAGCTTACAGTATAAAATCTTAACATAATCTTTATACGTTATGAGTTATCTTTATACGTTCTTAATAGCAAATTTGTTGTGTTTTTGATAATATATAATTATAAAATATAAATTGAAAGGATAACTTGAGGTGATTATATGTTAACAATTAGAAATGAAAAAATTTATTTTGAAAATAATATAACAAAGGCTATTAGGGCAATAAAGTCAAATAAATATGATTTAGCAATTAAGTATTTACATGAGAGTATGATTGAAAATGATCATTGTGCACAGGTGTATAATTTACTTGGAGTTATTTCAGAATATAAAGGTGATGTGCTTTTGGCAATGAAATACTATAGAGCAGCATACGTATTTGATCCTACTTATAAACCAGCAGATAGAAATTTAGAAAAATTAACTTCATTTTTTTATATGTTTAATGAAGAAAATATAGACTTTGGAGATAATATGGAAAATGAACATCAGAAATTAAATTTTATTGAGAATAGTGCAATGCATATTGCACATTTAAAAATAATGAGATAGTTGTAAAGTAGACGTGTTAATTAGGTTTTTTAATTAAATAAATATTTAATTATTCAATTAGCGACTTCAGAAGGAAAGTTTAACTCCTTCTGAAGTTTTTTTATGTGCCATATATTCATATAAGATAGTTATTATGCAGTAATTACTTAATTAACATCAAGCATGAGAAAACCAACTATATATGTATTAATAAATATTTTTTCTTATATAATACATTGAGAAAATACCATAATTAGCTTAGAATGATTATATGTAATCATAAGAAAAAAGGAGCGTGATTTTTTGTTTGAATCCATAGTTGATTTTTTTACGAAGAATAAAATACAATATGTTATTAATGATGTATCATCCTATAAATTTAAATATATAGGAATAGCTATTGGGGTGTTCGTATTATTTGTATTATTAAAAAAGATATTTGCAAAATATGTATTTAAAATTATATTAAGACTTGTTAATAAAACAAAATTTAATGCAGATACAAAAATAGTAGCTGCTTTTCAAAAACCTGTAACTAATTTTTTCGAAGTATTAGGATTATATTTTGCTTCTAAAATTCTAATTATTGCAGGAATTCCAATTAATATCCTATTCATAGATAAAATTTTTAGTTCTGCTGTGATAATTTTGATTGCTTGGGGATTATATAATCTTACTGAAGAATCATCTCTTCTATTCGAGAAAATGCATAAGGCATATGATATAAAAGTAGATAAAATATTATTTCCTTTTATGTCTAAAACCTTAAGACTAGTACTAGTTGCGTTAGTTATCACTACAATCGCTGAAACTTGGGGATATAACATTCAAGGTTTTGTTACGGGGCTTGGGCTAGGAGGATTGGCTTTTGCATTAGCAGCTAAAGATGCAGCAGCTAATGTTATTGCAGGCGTTTTTATAATATTAGATAAACCTTTCACTATTGGGGATTGGGTTGATTGTGACGCGTTAGAAGGTAGCATAGAGAGTATTTCTTTTAGAACTACTAAAATAAGAACTGTTAATGAATCATTAATAATAGTGCCTAATTCAAAATTAACTAATGAAGCGGTAACTAATTATAGTAGAAGAGGCAAACGAAGAGTTAGTCTGAATTTGGAGCTGAATTACAGCACGTCTAGGGAGAAATTAGAGGGTTGCCTTGCAAGCATTAGAGTCATGTTAGAGAATTATCCACAGGTTAATAAGGAAGGCATTCTTGTTAGATTTGATAAATTTAGTGATTCTAGTTTAGATATTTTAATATGCTGTTTTGCTGATACACCAGATTTTGATGAATATTTTAAAGTAAAAGAAAATATTAATTTTGAAATAATTGATATACTGCATCAAGAAGGAATCTTGATGGCTTTACAAAGTACAAATGTTTATGTGGAAAATTTAATGAATAAAAGAAAAGAAGATAAATTCGCATTAAAGGATGCACTGCAAAAAAAAGAAATATCAATAGATAATTTTAATCAAAATAATGATAAGCAATAAAGATTTTAGAAATTTATTATAAAAATTTTGGAGATGAAAATATAGTAGCAGTAATTTATAAGTTACTGTCACTATATTTATATTATTTTAAAATAAAGCTCTTTTTTCAATAACAAGTGGAAATTCTTTATCACCATTAAGTCGCTTTCCTTTATCTATAATAACATTTTTATCAATTATAACATTAGTGAGCTTAGAATTCTCTCTGATTTCACAGTTTTGAAGGATAATGCTGTTTCTAATTTCAGCTCCTTTATGAACCACAACTCCCCTTGATATAATACTATTTTCAATAATACCGTCTACAATACAGCCATCGGCGATTATTGAATTTTTTACTTTGCATTCACATGAATACTTAGTAGGCGGTTGATCTTTAGTTTTTGTATAAATAGGTCCATTAATAACAAACAATTCTTTAGTTGTTTTTAGGTTTAGCATGTCCATATTAGTTTTATAATAATCGCTTATTGAATTAACGCAATGAAGGTAGCCTTTAAATTCATAAGCTCTAACCAATAAATTCTTAAGATCTTTATATATAGCATCCTTAATAGTCGCGTAAGATCCAGTCTGGATACATTTATTGATAAGCGATATCAAAAGTTCTTTTTTCATAATAAACATTTCCATGCAAATATTTAAATTATTGTAAGTACCTACATTATTCCCCACACTTAGTACATTATTATTTTCATCTATATTTAAGACGTCACAATTCAGGAAGTTTTTGCTTCCTATATTAGTACTTTTGTATATGACAGTTATATCTTGGTTTTTCTCCTCATGATATTTGACGGCTTCTATGTAATCAATATTTCCTATCATATAAGATGGCGAAAGAATAACGTTTTTTTCTTTACTTCTATATATATATTCCATGTTGCTTTGTAACATTTCTGCATCATTTAAAGAGATGTTCGCATTATCAGAGTTAAAAACAGATAGCCCATTAAGTCTTCTGTCTAAATCCCATGGCTTGCCTGAACCTAAATGATCGGCTAAAGAACGAGATTTAGTTTGAGTAAAAACCCCAATATTGCGAAGACCTGAATTAACCATATTAGATAGTGCGAAATCTATAATTCTATACCTCGCAGCTATAGGAATAGACGCGAGCGTCCTACCCTTAGTAAGACTTATTATATTTGTTTCATTTTCAAATAGATTCAATATACCCATATAATTACTTAGCATTTTATAACCACCTTATCTAAAACATCATAAAAAAACAGCTAGTCAGCACGCTAGTTTGTTTTTTCAAGATACCCATAGTTTTATTATCGCATCTTAACTATGTGTATTCGTATGGAGGTAATTTAATGCCATTTTAAATAATTAGAAAAACAGAATGTTTAGTAAATAGTTAAAAAGGAATTAGGCATAATAATGTGCCCAATTCCTTTTTAACTATTTATCTAATTTTATAATATAAAGCTTAATAATAGCATTAAGTTAAGTCCGGTCACTATAAGTCCAACAGCCCAAAGAGCTATTTTACTAAATGTAGTATTTGCATATTTACCCATAACTTTTTTAGAAGAAGTTAAATATATCTGAAGGAATATAGTGAGTGGTAGTTGTATACTTAAGAGCATTTGCGAGTATATGAGTCCTTTGAAAGGATCAGTTATGAAAAATATAACTACTGCAGCGCTAATTAAAGTGATTCCAATTCCGATCTTAGTATAACTATTATCAACATTATAATCCTTGCCGAATATTCCGGCAAAAATGCTACCACCGGCCATGCCCGCTGTAACTGACGAGGAGATTCCGGCAAAAAGTAGCGCTACAGCGAAGACTAATGATGCTGTATTTCCAAGTAGTGGAGTAAGCATTTGCTGAGCTTGATTAAGCTGAGACACTTGAACCTTATGTGCAAAAAAAGTAGATGCTGCAATAAGTATCATAGCACTATTTATAGCCCAGCCCACTATCATTGAAAAAAACGTATCCAAAAATTCATATTTTAACTGCTTTTTTATTACACTCTCATCTTCTAAATTCCATTGGCGACTTTGTATTACTTGCGAATGTAAAAATAGGTTATGTGGCATTACGACGGCCCCTAGGACGCTCATAATTATAGGAAGGGATCCACTGGGAAAAGAAGGCTTAATCCAACTTACAATTGCTTTTCCCCACTCAATATGCACAAGACTCAATTCAAATATAAAAGATATTCCAATTAGAGAAACAAAACCAATAATCCATTTTTCTAATTTTCTATAAGAATTTGTGTATAGTATCCATAAAATAAAACATAAAACTAATATTGTACCGAGTTTCATAGGGATACCAAATAGCATATTTAAAGCAATAGCACCTCCAAGAAGTTCTGCAAGGGCAGTAGATATTGCGGCAATCACTGCAGAGCCAAGCACAGCTTTATTCAGTTTTGGGTTCAATGTGGCAGTAGATGCTTCCGATAAACAATTACCTGTAACAATTCCAAGATGGGCAGCATTATGCTGAAGAACAATAAGCATAATAGTTGAAAGTGTTACCATCCAAAGTAGCGTGTAGCCATAATCCGCACCAGCAGATAGATTTGATGCCCAGTTACCAGGGTCTATAAAGCCTACAGTTACTAGAAGTCCAGGCCCTATATATTTTATGAAATCTAAAGCGTGAAGTTTAGATTTGTGATCTCTTTTTGATATCTTTTTAATAAATGACAAATTCATTAAAACACATCCATTCTATATTATTGTTACAATATATATTATATGGAAATTACTATTTAAATCGCCATAAAAAAATAAATAAATAAATAAAACAGTATATTTCTTTTCATATAGATTGTATATATGGGCTTGAAAACTATTTTATAGTATAATTGATCTTATACATGGGTATTTGTTAACTAAAAATATACAAATAAGTAAACGGTATTTATATGCATAATCTAGTATTTAGTAGGGAATGATGGTATACTAGTAACAATGACCGTCACTTTATTGGAGTTTAATTATATTATTTAATTTAAACTAAAATAAAGTTTTTTTTATAAATGAACGGTTAAGATGTTTATTGTCTGGAATTTTGGAAATAATTGATAATAAGCTCCTATTTTTACGAGTAAAATTAATTATTTAATCACTACATAATATACTATAAAAGTTTAATATATCCACTTTAGTGGGTTTTGAGGAGGAATGTATTATGGCAATTAGTTTAAAAAAAGGTCAAAAGGTAGATTTAACTAAAACCAATCCTGGCATTACTAATGTTATTGTCGGACTTGGGTGGGATACTAATAAGTATGATGGGGGAGCTTCCTTTGATCTAGATGCAGCAGCTTTCTTAGTTGGAGCAAATGGAAAGGTAACTTCTGACAATGATTTCATTTTTTATAATAATCCAAAGGATGCAGCAGGATCTGTAACACATCTAGGAGACAACAAAACTGGTGAGGGTGAAGGTGATGATGAACAAATCAGAATCGAACTAGGTAAAGTGCCAACTTCTGTTGAGAAGATTAATTTTACTGTAACGATTCATGAAGCTACTGAAAGAGCCCAAAATTTTGGACAAGTATCAAATGCGTTTATTAGAATTTTAGATGAGAGCAATAATAATGAATTAATAAGATATGATTTGAGTGAAGATTACAGTATTGAAACTGCAGTAGTAGTAGCTGAATTGTATCGTAACAATGGTGAATGGAAGTTTAGTGCTGTTGGAAGTGGATTTGAGGGTGGACTAAATGCACTTTGTAGTAACTTCGGAATTAGTGTAGATTAACAGCATCCAAGATGATGATTAATAGCATCGAAGATGATGATTAATAAGGAGGGAAAATCATGACAATTAACTTAAATAAAGGTCAAAAGATTGATTTAACTAAGAGTAATCCAAGTTTAAAGAAGGCAGTTATAGGACTTGCGTGGGATACAAACAAATATTCAGGTGGGGGAGATTTTGATCTAGATGCTTCAGCCTTTTTAGTAGGTTCAAATGGTAAAACCAATAATGACTTAGATTTTATATTTTATAATAATTTGGAGCATTCAACAGGAGCAGTTATACATACAGGTGATAATAGAACTGGCGATGGTGACGGCGATGATGAACAAATAATCATTGAATTTTCTAAAATACCAGCAGATATTGATAAAATTGCAATTACTGTAACCATAGATGACGCAATAGCTCGTTCACAAAATTTTGGTCAGATATCTAATGCCTTTGTTAGAGTAGTAAATGAAGAAACTAATGAAGAAATTTTAAGGTACGACTTATCAGAGGATTTTTCAGTAGAAACTGCATTAGTTTTCTGTGAAATATACCGTAATAATGGTGAATGGAAATTTAATGCAACAGGAAGTGGATTCCAAGGTGGACTATCAGCCCTTTGTAAAAATTATGGTCTTGATGCATAGGACATATAAATTCTAGATTAATTAGTGCAAAAGTAGATGCACTAGATATTTAAAGGAGATGGGGAAGATGGGCATAAATTTACAAAAAGGTCAAAGAATAAATCTTACAAAAGACAATCCAGGTTTAAAAAAGACAATGGTGGGACTGGGTTGGGATCCAGTAAAACAATCACCTAAAGGATTATTTGGAGGTTTGTTTGGAAGCAAACAAGCGGATATAGATTGTGATGCTTCTGTACTAATGCTTGATGAAAATGATAAGCTAAGAGGAAAAGAAAATATGGTTTATTTTGGAAATTTAAAAAGCAGATGTGGCAGTATTCAGCATATGGGAGACAATCTTACTGGTGCTGGTGATGGTGATGATGAGCAAATTATGGTTGACTTATCAATGATACCACAAAAGATTGCTAAGTTAATTTTTGTTGTTAACATTTATGCAGCAGCTCAGCGTAAACAACATTTCGGTATGATACAAAATGCTTATATACGTTTAGTAAATATTTCGGACAATAAAGAAATGCTTCGTTTCAACTTAACAGAAGAATATTCAGGTAAAACAGGTTTATTTGTTGCTGAGATTTATCGAAACAATGGAGAATGGAAATTTACAGCAGTAGGAGAATCAGATACTTCATCTGGATTAGGTGAAATGGTTAAAAAATACCAATAGAATAATAGGTTTAAATTAGTTATAATAAAACAATACACTTATGAAAAAACAATACACTTATGAAAAAACAATACACTTATAAAAAACAATTAATTAGTGTTGTAGAAAATGAGAGTTTGTCATTTTCTACATTTTAGTTTATAAGAAAAATCGTATAAATTATAGAAGGGTGGACTATATGAAATATTTTAATGAACAGAGCTCAAAAGTACTAAGCAGTCTTAAGGTTGATAGTAGCAAAGGATTATCGAGTTCTGAGGTTAAAGAAAGACTTGAAAAATATGGTGCTAATGAATTCACTAAACAAGAAAAGGGATCAATATGGGATAGCATTAAGGAAGCAATAACAGAGCCTATGATGATAATACTTTTAGCGGCAGCCGTAATTAGTGCATTAGTAGGAGAATTCAGTGATGCTATTGGTATAGTATGTGCAGTAGCAATAGGAATTGGTATAGGCATTTTCACAGAAGGAAAATCACAAAAGGCTGCAGATGCGCTTTCAAAAATGACAGAGAATATAGATGTAAAAGTATTACGTAATGGTAAAATTGTTCAAGCGAACAAAAGTGATTTGGTACCTGGTGATATAGTTTCAATTGAGACTGGGGATATGGTACCGGCAGATGGGAGACTTGTAAACAGTATAGATTTAATGGTTAGAGAGGACATGCTTACAGGAGAATCAGAGGATGTAAGTAAAGATGCAGACGTTGTTATAGAAATGGAAAATATAAAAGCTAAAGATAAAATTATAGTACAAGACCCTATTCCCGCAAAACAGTTAAATATGGTTTTCGGAGGAACACTTATTGCATATGGTAGAGCTAGTTTTGTAGTTACGTCCACTGGTGATGATTCTGAAATGGGGGAAATAGCTAAAAATCTTGAGGAGGGTGATTTATCAACGCCACTTCAAGCAAAACTTGGAGATCTGGGTGGTAAGATATCAAAAGTATCTAGTGCTATAGCTGCTATATTATTTATAGTTATGATTATAAAAATGGTAATAGCTAATACTATAACAGTCGATACTACTAGTGTATTTGCTTTTCTTGAATCAGTTGGACCAGTCAAAACTGCTTTTGTTGTATGTGTTGCTTTAATTGTTGCGGCCGTTCCAGAAGGACTTCCAACAATGATAAATATGACGCTTGCAATAACTATGCAGAAAATGGCTAAGATTAATGCGCTTGTTACTAAAAAAGAAGCATGTGAAACTATAGGTTCTGTAAGTGTTATATGCTCAGATAAAACAGGCACACTTACTCAAAATAGAATGACTGTTGAAAAAGTTTATTTAAATGGTAAGTTTAAATCTAGAGATGAATTAAGCGATAGAAATAACTACTTTATAGATAATTGTATTGTAAATTCAACAGCAGATATTGAAAAAGACGAAAACGAAGTTAAATATTTAGGTAGTGCAACAGAATGTGCTCTTCTTTTATATAATGATGGATGTGATTATGTACAAGAAAGACAAAGCGCAAATATAGCTCATCAAATTCCATTTAGTTCAAAACGTAAGAGAATGAGTACTGTTATAAAAGAGGAGGAAGGTGCTACAGTATTAACAAAGGGAGCACCTGAAATCATTTTAGAATTGTGTAAATACGAACATGTTAATTGCATGGAAGTGGAGCTCGATGAAGTAAGACGGACCGAGATATTAGATGAATTTGAAAAACTTGAGAGAAAATCTATGAGAGTACTTGGGTTCGCATACAGAAACATAAGTGAAGAAGTAGCTATGGCATCAGTGCAAGGCACTTTAGAAAATGATTTAGTGTTTACTGGGTTTGTAGGAATAAGAGATCCACTAAGACTTGATGTTAAAGAGGCAGTAGAAACTGCAAAAAAAGCAGGGGTTTCTACAAAAATGCTTACAGGTGATAATATTAATACAGCTATTGCTATAGGAACAGAATTAGGATTACTTGATGGTAAATATAGAGCAGTAGAGGCTACGTATATAGACACATTAACAGACGAAGAACTTAAAAGTGAGATAACTACTATTTCAATAGTAGCACGTTCAAAACCTGATACAAAAATGAGAATAGTTGAAGCTCTTCAAAGCAATGGAGAGGTAGTTGCAGTAACCGGAGATGGAATAAATGATGCCCCTGCTCTTACAAAAGCAGATGTAGGTATAGCTATGGGTATAGCAGGTACTGAGGTTAGCAAGAATGCTGCAGATATAATTTTAACAGATGATAGTTTTGGTACTATTGTAAAAGGAATTAAGTGGGGAAGAGGTATTTATGAGAACTTCCAAAGATTTATTCAGTTTCAGATAACTGTGAATATAATTGCATTCTTAACAGCAATATTATCTGTAGTATTTGATTTTCAAATGCCATTTACTACAATACAATTGTTATGGGTGAATATTATAATGGATGGTCCACCAGCACTATCGTTAGGACTAGAACCAGTAAGAGATGCAGTTTTAAATAGAAAACCCACAAACAGGAATGCTAGTATTATAACTAAACAAATGTTGCAGAGCATGATAGCTAATGCTCTATATATAACTTGTATTATCATGATTCAAATGAAATTTGACATATTAGGAGCCGGCTTCCCAAAAGAGGGTGCTACAGGACCAAACGAAATGCAGACAGTGTTATTTGCTTTATTTGCTTTTAGTGCATTATTTAATGCTTTTAACTGTAGAGAGTTTGGAACAGATAGTATAATTCCGAACATTACAAAGAACTCTATATTCTTAAAAATAATCACAATTACAGCAGTAGCTCAAATATTTGTAACTGAAGTCTTCTCTAAATTCTTTAATGCAGTGCCTTTAAGCATTACTATGTGGTTAAAGATAATTGTATTAGCTTCACTTATAATAGTAGTAAATGAAGTTGTAAAGTTGGTTATGAAGCCTTTTATAAAAAAGCAGCAACAAATTGAACCTGAGGAAAAAATGGTGGCATAAATCTATTTAAGGCATAAATTAATTAAAAAAATCCACACTATTGATTTAAATCAATAGTGTGGATTTTATTTTGTACTATAAGAGAAAAATTCATTATGTGAATTAGGCTTAAGTTCATGAAATTTTTTATGTACTATATCTAAAATTGCCTCACCAGCAAAGATACCAGATTCTTTTGTAATATAGACAGTATCATCCAGTTTTTTAAGGGGAAGGTTACTAAGTAATTCTCCATGAGATGGAATTATACCATAGTTTGATTGCTGGATCATAGGATAGTCAAGTAGAGAATCACCAGCGGCAATAAATATGTTTATATTTTCGAGTTGCATTATATAATTTATAGGATCATATTTATTTATACAATTAGGCACTATATACACCTTTTTACCTTGCTTTGATACGCTATAATTATAGCTCATGCAAAATGAGCGTAAGACTTCAAGGTAACCTGAATCTAGTTCTCCTTTTTCTATGGAATTAGCTAGCTTCGGCTCATCTACAATTGAGTATATAAATAAATTTTCACAGGTTTTATATGACTTTATGAAGTTACTTTCTAAAAAGAAACTGCATAATTTTATCATATCATCAGCAGATACAACTTCTTTAATTTTATTAGAACTTATATCTGACCAAGATGTAAGTTCTATACCATTCTTAAGTATGATACCTCCATTTGCTACAATGGCATATTTAGGTTTTATAACATCATAGAAGTATTTAATTCTCGTATACTGGTCCTTTGATCTTGTGGTAACTGGTATAAAAAGCATACTTTCATTTATATGCTCAAATTTACTTTGCATGGTTTTAGTAATAAAACTGCACATACTATTGTTATAAAAATCCACAGGAAAAAGTTTTTTTTCATTAATTAAATTACAATGCCTTGAAGAATATATAAGTGTACTATCAAGGTCAGAGGCAAATATCATAAAAACACATCCTTTAAATATTTGTTATATATCTTCTTTTTCTTTGGATTTAATAATACCACAACAGGAATAACCCATATTCGAATATATTTCTACAGGAATATCTTTTTCCTGGGCTAATTTAAATATATGCTTCAAGTTGGGATTATCAAAGGAGTCAACTAGTATTTTCCAGGGGATTCTTCTTAAAAGTACCCGCGTGGTTTCCCCTATTCCAGGCTTTATAAGATTAATATTGTTAATGTTAAATTTATGTTTAATACTTTCGATGTCGCGAAGGCCCTTGCAGTTTAAAGAATTACCATTAAACTCAATACCAGGGGCAACTTCTGTAGTATTTGGTACATTTGAGAGGTTGTACATATAATTTTTATCTAGGCCGCTAAAACAATTACATATTTCATCTATGTAGAAATTAGAAACATCCACGGGTAATAATTCTGTATAAAATTTTGTACCATGAAAATCATTACTAAGAATATAATTATCATTAAGAACAGTCCTACTTACAAGACCAGAAACTGTAGAATTAAGACATGCACTTGGAATTAAGAAATCCTCTCGCGTTCCATAAATAATAGTGCAGTAAGCGGGATCTGATAATACTGCTAGGTTTGAATTAAGGGTTATATTAAACTCTTCATAATATTCTTTGCAAGCTTTTGTTAATGTATGTTGAATAACACCTTTGCCGGTCCACCCATCAATAAATTGTATTTTGGCCTGGGGGTGATTTTTTAATAGATAATTAAGAGCATTTTTATCTATGCCTTTATCACGTATTATAGAAATGCTGTAGTGGGGGAGCGATATATTATATTTAAACTGTATATATCTTTTAATTAATATGCCAATAGGTGTACCAGCTCTAGCAAGGGAAACTAAGACAATGTTTTTACCTCGTGCTTCTATAATTTTTTCGCTTAATATAGAAACTAGGGAAGCTAGTTTGGTTTTTGAATGCTTAAGGGTGCTATAGAAAATATCCATGTATTCTTTTGAGGGATTATATTCTATGGGTAACATCTCAGAATAATGGATTCCACTTTGTATGGCATTTTCTCTAAATTCATTATCTTGTTCAACTATAAGGTGTGATATGTCTTTAAGAAGAAATACAACATCTTCCGCGGGGTAGCTTCCTGAAAAAATACATTTATTCATTTAAATACACCTCATTTTTATATTATTTAGGTAAATTAAAAAATCACCGATTGTAAGCAATTTAAAAAGAATTATACATTAACCTTTCCAACATACGAAAATAATAGATTCAATATGAAAATACGCGAATATCCTATTTAGTTCTTCTTTTTTATCTATAGATAAAGGCTTTTCAGAGAAGAAAAACACCTGATTATAAAAATTATCAGAAATATTATAAAGGTAGTTAGTTATAGTGTCATCTTCAGGGCTTTGAAAAGCAATTTTATTTTTATTACCATAAGAAGTTATGTCTCTAGCGTGAACAGGACTTCTTGTAGTGGAATGAAAATAAACATTATCTCCAAGTTCTGCGCTTATACTACAAGGTAAATATATAAACTCACCAGTTCCTATGCAAAGACAATTGCCAGTAGTTCTTTCTTTTTTTAAAACATCTGATATTGATTTTATTTCTTCGAATATTTTTAAATTATCGTGAGAACTTATGCCAAACCTACCGGCAGATTTGTTATAGCCATCAATGCTTTGTGCTATTTGAAAAACAAATTCTTCGCTTTCGATTAATTTTGTAGAAATTGGAGGCATAATGATGTCATCGCTAATAATATCTTTTGATTTGCTGCATTTTATATCACCTTTCAATAAGGAACATACCCTAACATCCTTGTTTTTTTCATTAAAGAACATTTTGAGACTGCTTGCATCTCTCCAATCTAAGATAGATATTATTCCAAAATATTTTCCGGGAAGACATCTTATTAAATTTAATGAAGAATTACCTGTAGTTATTTCATCGTCAATTAAAACTATATCTTCAAAATCATTAAAGAAATTTTTTTCATAAGGAAAAAGATAATGTTCTACTGCATGTGAGTGATCTTCATTAAAAAACAAAGAAGGTTGAATGGAAGTTATATGCTCACGTGTAGTATGTATATAGTAAGCATTTGAAAAATTTTCAAAAATTGATTGAGCAAGGCCGGTTGCAGTTTCTGCAAAACCTATAAAAAGAGTTTTGTTTTTTAGTCTTATAGGTATATTTAAAATATCCTTTAAATTTTTTGGGTTATGTGATGAATCTAAAGAAATAAGTGTTTCAACTAATTCAGTAGTAGGATAGCAAGAGCCTTCTCTATCATTAATCCATAAGCGTGCTAAAATTCCACCAATGATCTTTAGAGTATCTGGAATCATTGGAACATGTTTTCCTATAAGCTTACTTACAAACAAAAAATCTCTCTTTTTATTTTCTCTAGCGGACATTGTAAAAAGCGTTGATACTGGAATACTGCATATATTTTCTTTTATATTAAGTGATATTTGCAGGCTATTATCTATATTGTAATGAATTGATTGATTGCAATAATTCTTTGTAAGATTTTCCATCTTCAAACACCCCCATTATATTAGCTTTTAGTAATATTTCTTTAGCCCATTTTTCATGAGGTTTTATCTCATTCATTTTATTGGAATAATTGCTCTTTATTACACCATTAAGAGATGAACTTATAATATTATTTGCATCAATATAATCTTCTTTAGAAACTACCATAAGAGAATTCACTATATTTACTTGCGAGGGATGTATAACTGTTTTACCGGTTAAGCCATTTGTTATATCTAAAAGAGTTTCTTTAATAAGAATATTATTATGAAAATCTAAAGCTTTATTGAAATATTCATAAACGACCCCGGAGATAACATAATCGTCTCGCTTAAAGATATTTATTATATCACTAATACAATCTCGTACAACGATCAAATCGTATATGGTAAAGTTTTTACTTCGCCTTAGAGAATATAGTCCAGAAAAATCTGTACCACCAATTCGTATATTTAAAACATACTCTTTATAGGAGTCTAAGACATGTTTTACTTTAATAAGTTCTATAGTGCGAGTTTCTTTATGAATTATGCTAGGAGTTTCGAGTATTGGCAATCCATACAGAATTCTATTATTAGATATATTATATTCTTTTAACACAGAAAAATATTTTTCACCAATTTCGTGATCAAATTTAGGAAAGATAAAACCACAAAGTCCAATAAAAGAAGATTCGTTAAGTAATTTTTTAAGTTGATTAATGTTACGAACTCTAATAAAAATAAGTGGCAGAGTATCAATAAAGTAGGGGTTGCCTATCAAAAGAAGTCCTATACTCTTAAATAAATTAATAATATTATTTTCAGCTTGCAAAACTTGATTTGTTGATACTGAATCTTCAATACAGAGAGTAATAGTATTGGCACCCATTTTTTTATTAATAAGTATGTCTTTGAGTAAGTCTTTTCGTATCCCTGGCATATATAAACATGCGCCTAGTGAATAAGATAATTCTTCCTTTGAAGAAAGTAGTCCGTAAGTTGAAGGACTTTTAAAAAAAATATCTTGTAAATTATTAAAATTACCAAAATAATGCATAATTGTCCTCCGTTTAACAAAATTAATTAATCAGTACGTCCAAGAGGATAACTAATACTGATTGTAGAAAGTAATTATAGCATATTTCTATATAAAATTACATATTGCACAGAGGAATAATCCAATATTTAATAAATATTATTAATATATCCATTAAAGAATAAGTAACAGTATTATGATATACTATCCACATAGGATTAAAAAATGTAAATTAACAAAATACATAGGTTATATTATTAGAAATTATATTTTATTGTCAAAAATTGCATTATATTGTCAAAGATTAATTTATATTAAAAATAAGGAAGGAGTTCATATTTATGTTTAAGTTTAGAAATCATCAAGAGCTTACTTGTTTGGCAGAAGGAGATGGTCATTTTTTTGCAAAAGTAGGTGCTATGGTAGCTTATAAGGGTAGTTTTACATCTGAAAAGGTACTGCTTGATACGAACAATAATAAAAGCGTATTCAAATCCGTTATGAATCTAGCTGCTAGAAAGCTTTCAGGAGAAAATATTCCTATCATGAAAGTAAAAGGGAATGGTAGTTATTATATGGCAAGCAGAGCACAACATATTAGCATAATTACTCTACAGACAGGTCAGAGTATCGGGGTTGAAGGAGAGAATTTACTTGCTTATACTGAAGAGTGTAAATATGGAGTCAGATTTATGGGATGTGGCGTAATATCTCAAAAAGGGATGTTTACGTCAAATCTAACAGCTATTTCTAATAATGCAGAGGTAGCTATAACTACAAATGGGAACCCAATCATTTTAGAAACACCCTGCACCGTAGATCCTGACGCCGTAGTATGCTGGACCGGTCCTGATCCTAATTTCAAAACGGATGTAAGTTGGAAAACATTTATTGGACAATCATCTGGTGAATCCTATATGTTAGAATTTAATTCTCAGGGAGAAACTGTAATTATTCAGCCATGTGAGCGAGCTTCAGGACTTAATATTGCAGTAGATTAGGGGGAAAGCGTTTATGGCTATAATTATTAATGGTAGTAATAAAAAAATAACATCTCAAAAGAAACAATATGGAAAGTTACTTGTGGAGACATCACTTATGAAAGGAAATAATTCAACTATAACAGTAGGTGCAAATCAGCATATAAATAAAGAGAATGTTTTAAGAACAAATAGTGGACAACCCACAATTAGCACTGATACTAAAGTAAATAATACTAAAGTGAATACTACAATAAAGCTAAATAATAATATGGAAAAAAGAAAACTTGTGAATATTACGAAAAGTATTAAATTGGGGAAAGGTCAAAAGCTAAGCTTAAATCAAAATTGTAAGAATATATCAAAATTAATAGTAACATTCGACTATAAGACAATTTTAAATAGTCATAATGAGTTTGATTTAGATGCGTCAGTATTTATGGTAGATATAAATAATAAAACAGCAGAAAAAGATTTTATTTTTTATGAAAACATCAAAAGTACTTGTGGTGGGGTAGCTGTTAAACAGGACCATAATACAACTCTTAAAGAGGCATATAATGAGTGTATACAGTTAGATTTGAATTTAATACCACCTCATATCCAAAAATTAGCGTTTACGATAACGGTATATGAAGCAACAGAAAGAAATCAAAATTTTGGACAAATATCAGAGGGGTATTTTAGGATTATAGCTAGTGACACGAAACAAGAAATTTTAAACTATAATTTTAATGAAAATTTATCTATAGAAACAGCCATTGTAGTAGCAGAAATTTATAGATATAAAAATGAGTGGAAAATCAACTGCATAGGTAGTGGATTTAGAGGAGGATTAGAAGCTTTGTGTAATAATTATGGAATAGAGACAATATAGTAATTGCCTCTATGGTTTAAATGTGACCAATATAATTACTTGCGGTTAAAGACATTAGAGAAGAAATTTTTTACTTTTTCTTTAGTGTGTTTTTTTTCGTCATTTAAATCGGGTAATGGTAAATTAAAATTTACTTCTTCGAGTCTATGATTATCATAGAATTCTGATTTAATCTTTTCTTCTACATTATTATAACCAGTAGGAGTTAATATGGTAATGTCAAATCCAAATAGGTTTAAGAAACATAGAGTAATTGCATCCTCATCACTAAAAGTACTTTCATTGTTGTCATAAATAACAAGTTTAGGTACTTTTGAAGGATAATCATACTGCTGAATTAGCTGAAGTATATTTTTGTTAAGAGCTAAAATAGTCATCAAAATCTTTAATTTGAATTCTTTATCCATAGTTTTTATGAGCATATCGGTTTTTATTAAATAATTTATTTTTTCTAAAATAGTATGTTGCATAGAGGTTTTCAAGTAAGAAAATTTATAACAACTATGGGATAGTAATTTTTGTTTATCAACTAAACCATTACTATCAAGCACAAAAGCTAAGGAGTACAAATCTGTTTTGGAATAAGTTATATTAGTAAACGGAATTTCAGATATAAATAATGTATTTTCTGATGATTTTAAATGAAAAAAATCCTTCCAATATAAAGATAAATCATTTTGTACACCGCTTATTTTTGCAAATAAGTTTGGCATATATACGGTATCGCTTTCCACTTTAAATCCAGTACGCAAACTAGAAGGTTCATTCCATAAAGTCTTCAGTTCATAAAAAGTAGTTTTTAGTGTAATGGGGTGGGTTTTATATTCCTCAAATTGCCAAGGTTTATAAAAGCCATCGGCATCTGTATAAAGTGTAGTTGACAATTCCCTTGAGGCTTTTAGAGCAATAGTCTCTTGTCTTATTTGCAATTCTTCTTTTGGAAATTCTTTTAATGGGGATTTATATGGGAGTTCAAATGTTTTTGAAAATAACTCACTATATTCAGTAATCTCTGAAATCTTATCATGCAGAGAATTTATATATAAAATATCACAACCTAATTTAGATAAGAAAATTAAAAATAAAAGTTCATGTTTTTTAATATCACCATAATATATAACTTTAGGATTTACAATTTCATCAGATGAAGTATTTTGATAGTCAAAATTCTTCATAAGGTTTGGAACAAAATCATAAACCCAAGATAGTAATTTTAAAGTAAAGTTTTTAACTTTAGATAAGTTTAAATTGTTCTCTTCCTTGCAGTATAAATTTAATATATAGTTGAAACTATTTGCCATAGTACAATTTAGAGTAGGATTACTCGTAGGGAAAACTTTGTGTTCCATAAGTAATGAAGCAAACTTAGTAGTTAATGAAACATCAAAAGGGTCTATATATTGCCATATATTAAGAGTGCTTGAGATTAATTTAGAATTAGAAAGCATTGGTATAGAATCTGTAAATTTCAAATATAGACCTTCTAAAATGCTAAAGTTTTTATCTAATCTAAATAGGTCATTATAGTAATTATCTTCATTTTGATCTATGCCAATATATCTATAAAAATATATTGGGATATAAGGAGACGACCCACCTATAAATCCAATTCTCTTATTCACAGGCAGAATTAGATCGTTAAATATATTCATGCTGCTTTTAAGTATAGTGTTTAAAGAATCTTTAAACACTATAGCTGAAGATAAGTCTGTATCTTTCATAATATTTTGGTTATTTTGGATATCTGATTCTTTATATTCACGAGGATTTTCATTATTAGCATCTTTTTTATTAGTTTTTGTATCATTAGAAATTGGTTTAAAGTTAAATGGGTTTAACGGTTCAGTTTTAGGCAACTTTATTAGTTTTGAATATAGATTGTCTTTATCAATTCTAGGAAAATCCATATCGGATAGGGAATTAATATATAATACATCACATCCTAATTTAGATAAAAATATTAAAAAATATATTTCATGTTTTTTTATCTCACCATAAAAAATCACTTTAGGATTAATAATGTCTTTTTCAGGATTAGGATTATAATCAGAGTGTTGTAATAATTTTGGAACAAATTCTTCAATCCAACCTAAAAATTTAACAGCAAAATTTTTAATTACAGTTTCTGTAATATTAGGTTCGTTTGCTAAATAAAGAGCTAAGGTTTTATCTAGACTATTTTCAAGATAATCATTAAAAAAGGTATCTTTAAAATCCGGAAGTAAGCCTTTAGTTCTAAGGGTATTAATTAAAGCATTTCTTTTTAGTGAATTTGAATTAAGAAAACCATTCCAGGGTATTTGGGTTATAGGTTTAGATAAAATTTTCATTGGTATTCCGGAGCTGAAATTTAAATATAAGTACTGTAGTGAAGTTAGATCATCATTTAGTTTATGTAAATTCTTATAATAGATTTCCTTATTTTCTAGAGTACCTATATATCTATAAAAATAAATGGGTATATTAGGTGATTTTGATTTAATAAATCCTTGTCTTTTATTTAATGGAACAAATATATCTTGAAATAAATCCTTTGATTCTAGAATAAATGTATTTATTTGTTTTCTAGTATTAATCAAAGTTTGGCCCCCAATCTTATATTTACATCTATGATTCGTAATGATATAGGTGTAAAGAATATAATAATATTGATCTAAAAATATTTTAATAATAAAATCACACTTTACATATTAAAAAAAATTTTTTTCTCACATCTAGTTTATCATTTAATGAATAAAAAAACTATAAAACTCTAAGCCTAATTAAAACAATATTAAAGAAAATAAGCAAATACTATAAATAAACTAAGATAGAGAGGAAGTAAAATTTATATACAATTTGAGATAAAATTGATTTAGAAATATGGTAATAAGAAAATCATTATAGATTTCCTACAATAGAAACAGTATAGATAAACGATTCTAATTATTCGAAATTTGTTGTATAATATATATAATAAATAATTTTGGGATGAGGGCGATGAAAATGATATTAGTGAATACTGATTACATTAGTGGTAAAGAAATAGATAATCTTTCTTTTGTTAAAGGTTCTGTAGTATGGTCAAAAAATGTAGGTAAAGATATTCTAAGTAGTTTCAAAACATTAGTTGGAGGAGAAATTAAAAGTTACACAGAGATGATGAATGAAGCTAGGGACATAGCAACCAAACGTATGGTAGAAGAAGCAGAAGGCATGAGTGCTGATGGTATTGTTAATATAAGATATGCAACTAGCGCTATAATGCAGGGAGCTGCAGAAGTTATAGCCTATGGTACAGCAATAAAATTTAAGTAGGTATAAATCATAAATATTACAAAAATAAATTTGTAAGAACACCGGAAATAATTAGTTATTTTCGGTGTTCTTATAGTAATTGATATTATAATATTAGATATTTAGTTGAGGAGTGAAGGTATGAAAAAAAAACATATAGATTGGATTTTGGTTATAGGGTGGATGATAGTAATATTCGTGTTCTCGAGCCAAGCTAGTGAGGCATCAAACGGAAATAATAAATTTGTTATATATGTATTTAACTTGCTTGGGTTAGACTTAAATAGTATATTTGGGACTTTAAGTGATTTTATTGTTAGAAAAGCGGGTCATTTTACTGAATATATTATTTTGTATGTTCTGTTATATAGAGCTTTAAACAAAGGGAAAAAAGTAAATATTAAAGTTTTCATTGGTGCCTTATTAATTGTGTTTTTATATGCATGCTCTGATGAGTTCCATCAAGCTTTTGTTCCAGGACGTGGACCTGCATTTAGGGATGTGCTAATAGATACTTGTGCGGGATTTACAGCATTTCTAATTATTTATATTCGTGTCACATTAAAAAAAACATCTGATTTCCGAAATAAACATTTAACTAAATTTAAATAACATTTTTACATCATTATAAATTTTTGAAAATACAAATTAAGTTATGGACAGAGTTATCCACACTAGAACCGTAAAATTTAGTTTTAGTGTGGACAATTCTGTTAATACTGCAGCTCCGCAGGAGATGATTTAACTAAAAATATGAAAAATCAAATAAAAGGGCAGAATAACTGTGTGACAAAAATTACCAAGGGTTATAAGCGATGGGGAGTTGATGAAGTTTGAGTTATCCATTTGACTGTATAACGGATTTAATATTTGTTGAGACATATCTACAAAAGGCTGATGTGATTTTAGTGCCTGTAAGCCACCTCGGATTCTCCTTTTGGTTAAGTCATTTTTTATGTTAATTAATTTTGAAGTTTTTTATTTCAGTCTCTAATTGCGCGGCTAATGTTTGAAGCTCACTTGAATGTTTTGTGAACTCTTCCATAGTAGCTGTTATTTCTTCAGTTGAAGCTGTTACTTGCTGAGAAGATGAGGCAGTTTGTTCTGAAATAGATGAAATATTTTCAATTTCTGATACTGTGGATTGTTTTTTCTCATTTATATCAACAATAGATACTTTTACCTCAGCAACTTTGGTAATCATTATTTCAATTGATTTTAATATTTCACTAAATATATCTTTAGTTTGTCTGACCGCTGAGTCTTGTTCATTTACTATGGTTTCAGTAGATTTTATAGCCGTTGCCGCTGTGTCTGATTTATTCTGAATATTTGCTATAATTTCCTTTATTTCCTCGGTTGAAATCTTTGACTGTTCAGCAAGTTTTCTTATTTCGCCTGCAACTACAGCAAATCCTTTACCGGCTTCACCCGCACATGCAGATTCTATACTTGCGTTTAGTGACAAAAGATTAGTTTGTGCTGTTATGGTTACTAATGTTTCAGAGAGGGCATCTATTTTCTTAGTGCTTTCATTCATATCTTGAACTATATTGTTAACTTCTTTAGTAGATGATTTAGTTTTATTTGATTTTTCAATTAAGGTAGCTATCATAGTTAGTCCCTTTGATCCTAAATCTTTAGTGTCACTTGAGATTTTATCCATTTCATTAGAGTTAACACTAATTTTATCTAATCTGCTAGATAAGTCATCCATTGCAGAAGCGCCATCTTGAGCATTCTGAGCCTGCTGAGTTGCCCCCATAGAAACTTGTTCTATTGCAGTTGCTACTTCATTAATAGAGGCGGTTACCTCCTCAGACATATTTGCAAGAGTTGTTGAGGTATCTGATACTGTTTTTGATGAATTAGTAACATTATTCATAATAGTTGCCATATTTTTCATCATTAAGTTAAAGGAGGTAGCTAGATCTTTAAATTCATCTTTTGTTGAGGCAGTCATAGATACTGTTAAGTCTCCATTTGATGCTTTAGCAAATACTTGTTTTAACTTTTGAATATTATAAGCGATCCCTTTACTTAATAATAAAGACATAACTACTGAAATTAAGCCCATTATTAATATTATTAAGAAAGTTGTTTGTAATATAGATTTTGTATTAATGGTTAATTCACTTTCATTTAACGTAGCCATCAATTTCCAACCAGTAAATTTGTTTGTTGTATATACGCCAAATTTTTTTGAACCATTATAATCGTACTGAACAAATCCATTTTTTTCTACTGCTTGTGCAATTCCAACAACAATGCTTCCTGTTCCAGCATCTTTATATGGCGAAGTTATTATAACTTGACCTTTATGCTCTAAAGCTTGAGTGTACCAGGACCTTGAAGTTGCATCATATCCAGCGGGCATTGGTGCGGAAGGATACATTGAAAACTTGCCAGAAGCAGTTCCATAATATGTGTCAAGGATATCCTTGTTACTTTCTTTTACATCTTTCAATATACTGGGTACATATTTATAAGTATCACCTATATCAACATTTATGAAGTCATAGTTATTTGATGCCATTGAAACCATATTAGAGAATCCATTGAAGTATTCAGATAATCCATTATTTATTTCTGCGAGGGTTTGTGTACTTGTAACCGTTAGTTTTTTACTAAGAATTGATTTTGACTGAGTGTATGAACCATAACCTGTATAATTAATGGAATAACACAAATGCCTACTAAGATAATAATTAATTTAGTACGAATACTGTTTAGTTTTAATTGCCTCCTTAAAAAACAACATATGCAGTGTCTTTAATCTACAATATGTATTATCGTACCAAAATTCAATAACTGAATACTGAATATAGGTAAAATTAATAGGACTAATACTTTTCAACTAAGTTATTTAAAGTTATAATCTTATATGAGTTGTAGTGGGTTGAAATAGGAACTAAGCAAAATTTGAAAGGGTGATTAAATGAACGTCTTAATAAATTTAATAATAAAGACATGCCTAGATACACTATACATGACAGGAATGATAATTTTTGTAGGATTTATTCTTGGAGTTTTAAGGAAACACTCAGTAGAAAATTTTCAAAGGAGTTTTGGGTGGAATGCCGTTGCAATTACCGCGATTATAGGAGTTCCAATACATGAAATTTCTCATGCTATCCTATGTGTTCTCTTTGGGCACAAAATTACAAAATTAGTATTAATACAAAAGAGAGATGAGAGTGGTGTTCTTGGGTATGTAAATCATGCTTATAATCCTAATAATGTCTACCAACAAGCAGGTAATTTTTTCATAGGTGTTGCACCTATATTTGGAGGAGTTTCTGCTATAATTGCTTTAATGTACACCATAATCCCTAAGACATATAACGAATTTATAAGTATATCCATGAACAATTTACACATAACTAAAATAAGCTATGTTGCCTTGAATGCAATATTAAATTCTTATATTGATTTAATTAAAATAATTTTTTCATTTAAGAACTTTACTAATCCATATTTTATATTGTTTTTATTTTTAGCAATTTGTATTTCATCTCATATTTCATTGAGCTCTGCTGATATTAAAGGAGCCTCAAAAGGATTATTTATTATATTTTTTATAATATTAGGCATCAACATCCTTGGATTTTCAAAATTTGTTATGGCTGAAAGTATATTAAAGTATAATATTGTATTAATAGGGTTTCTTATAGTATCATTGATTTTTTCAAGTATAACTTACTTTGTAAGTTTGCTGTTATCATTAATAAAGAATTAATTGTATGGATACATTTTTTTAAATCTATTAAAAGTGATATAATTTTTGATATGATAATATAAACTACAGTTTAAGGGAGTGAAAATCATGGAAGTGTCTCAAATAATGACGCCAGGACCTACACAGGTAAGAGAAAACGTCAGGATGGCTAGAGCTCTAGTTACTACCAATCCAGATTTAGATCTACAGTTTTATGAATTTTACAAAGAAACTTGTGAGAAAATAGGCAGGTTTTTGAAGACCAATAATGAAGTTAGAATATTAAGTGGTGAGGGAATTTTAGGTCTCGAGGCTTCATGTGCATCGCTTACTGAAAATGATGATAGAGTATTAGTAATCGATAATGGAATATTTGGAGAAGGGTTTGCTGATTTTGTTAAGATGTACGGTGGAGAAGCTGTTCTTTTTAAAGGAGATAGGAAACGAAAGATAGATACAGATGAACTAGAGAGTTTCCTTGAAAAAGATCATGACTTCAAATATGCTACTGTAGTACACTGTGATACTCCATCAGGTGTTTTGAATGATATAGACAAGATATGTCATTTGCTTAAGGAAAAGGGTATTTTAACGGTAGTGGATAGTGTAGCAGCTATGGGTGGGGAAGATATCAGAGTGGATGAATGGAAAATAGATATAGTAGTAGGTGCATCACAGAAATGTGTTTCTGCTCCAGCGGGTCTCACTTTTCTAAGTATAAGTGACGATGCATTTAGAGTAATGCATCAGAGAAAAAAGCCTATAGCCTCTTATTATTGTAACTTACTTATATGGAAGGATTACTACATAAATAAATGGTTTCCATATACACCGTCAATAAGTGATATTATTGGACTAAGGCAGGCCTTTGATAATATAGAAAAGGATAAGGCGATAATTGAAAGACATAATTCTATTGGGAAAGCTACAAGAAAAGCTGTAATTGAAGCAGGTCTTAAGTTATATATTGATGAGGGGTATTCTAATACTGTAACAGTCATAGAAATGCCAGAGGGTGTAAATGATAAAGAATTATTACAATATATGGTTGATAAATTCAATGTATTTATAGCAGGGTCATTTGGGTATCTTCAGGGAAAAGTGATAAGAATAGGACATATGGGCGAAAACGCTAAAAAAGATAAGATGGCTTATACATTACTGGCATTACAATCTTCATTAAAAGTACTAGGCTTTGAGTGTGAAAAAAACATGGTTGAAGTTTTTTTGAATGAGGTATAATTCACTAATTTGTTTTAAAACAAGTATAAATGGTAAGTGTATAAGGAAGGATATATTAACAAAGGATATATTAACATTGAATACTAATCCTAGTGTATCAGTATTAAAGAAACTTAATTATTAGTAGTATTATGAAGGATATTGCATATAATTCTTGTATACAAAGGATTATATGCAATGATTTTTATACATACATGATAGAATACATCTTGTCGTCACAAACGAGTGGCAGACTAAGCCAGATGTTAATTACAATTTAGAAGTTTGGAATGAAAATTTACTTTTAAAGAAGTTGTTGACAAAACAAGAAATACCGAGTATCATAGTAGAAGTCGTCACATGATGACAAAATAAATTGGTCTTTGAAAATTAAACAGAGAATAGGTAAAGATAGCGAAATAATATTTGGCTAGATCAGTTAATTACTTTAGTAAAAGTAATATTTAGTCGTAAGACTAAAAGTATGTAATGAGCTTGCGAGTCAACTTAACGGTTGATTAAACGACTTAACAGTTGTCGCAGATTATTCATTTCAAATAAAAAGTGTAAACTTTTAAATTGAGAGTTTGATCCTGGCTCAGGACGAACGCTGGCGGCGTGCCTAACACATGCAAGTCGAGCGATGCGACCC
>Ga0209540_10000610_pt1 | contig 32200 bp, 41 predicted proteins | sample BarGraIncu01121A_FD_184501 | JGI IMG/M metagenome (GOLD analysis project Ga0209540, IMG submission 184501) | Arctic peat soil microbial communities from Barrow, Alaska - Barrow Graham LP Incubations 011-21A (SPAdes) (version 2) | ecosystem: Environmental > Terrestrial > Soil > Wetlands > Peat... | reverse complement strand
TAGTTCTCTTATCATAATGTATTCCTCAATTTCAAGCATAGTCTCCAATCCTGGGATTTATGCCCAAGATTGTTACATGGGGATTTTTATCCCGCTGAATTTGGGGAATTTTTGACCGCTATTGACATTTATCGATTGATTGTGTTTTTCGTGATTTTTGAATTGTTTATCAATCTGCTGATTGACGATTAAGAAGGGAAATCAAAACCAGAGAATGTGTACAAAAAAGCATATTGAATTTGACAGTTGCAGAAAAGATCAGAAAAAAAGATGAGAATATGCACATTTATGCTAATTTTAACCCAGAAAACGAGCTTATTTTACAGCAAAATTCAGAATTTTATGGAAAACAGCTATCAAATGGCATAAAATAAGTGGAATATTTTGTATCTGTCAAATAGATTTCCTGACAAAAATCATGAATTACTTGATAAAAAGAGGAAAGTATCATTAGAAAAGAGTGGAATCTGTCAAATTTGGGCTATTACAAAAATAAAGAAAAATTCCGACATAATTGGGAAAAATGGTATCAAAGATGGGAATCAAGTGCGTGGGTAATAAAATTTGGATTATTACTTCCCAACCTTGATAATTAAGGGTTTTTTAACAGAAATAGACTGCTCAGACAGTATATTTTTTATTTTCAAACGCATCCCTGCAATCCTTCCTAACATTACTCCCGCAAGAATACTATATGTGAAGGCGGTGAGGACAGAACCGTGTATCCAATGCCCAAAAAGCCATGTTCTTGATGCGGAAAAAGCCACATATTACAAAAATACCTATCGTATCAAAATGAGAAACAACTTTTGACCTCTCTTCATGCCAGTGAATAATAAACATGCGAGTGGCAATCAACCCAAGGAATAATCCCAGGAGAAATCCTCCAAGAGCTAGCTCGATGCTTATGATACCCTCCAAGACCTCATACAGCATAAGTCCAGTCATGAGAATGCCTATCACATAAAATATCCTCATCCTGAAAATGAGCTTTCTGTCTATATGTTTCGTTCTTCAATATTCAGAAAATTTGAAATTTTTTTGAAGACATTTTGGTGTTTAACATAATTTAGTAAAATAAAAATCTCTGTTTATTCAGTGAGGTATCCTCTTCAATATTGTTTTTGGCTTATAAAAGCAGGAGTTTGAAATAACTCTAAAACTCCAAAAGCGTCCTCTGATATGGGTCTTCTACAACATCAAGGAGGATGTTATATTGTTTCTTTATCCTTTTCATCAGATGTGCCCTGAAATCAGGATTAGGAAACAAATAAGCAGGATTCTTTATGACTTTCATCTCAGTTAAATCGAATAATCCTATTTCATTTAATTCCAATGTGTTTTTTGAGAACTTTTTTGCGGCAAGGTAGAAATATTCGCATGTGTTCCTATATGTTTCGAGATATTCCATAGCGAGTTTGGGATTTACTGTAGCATTCCATTCCTTGATTTCAATTCCCACGATGTAATGCCTGCCAGATTGCCTGAATATCGCCATTATATCAGCGAGATTACACGCACTTTTTCTGCATATATATGGCTTCAGATGTATCTCTGATATATGGAAGATAGAAATACCATGCTGAGTAATGGCATCAACTATCTCATGGGAATTTATGGTAGTTCCGAAGCTGGAGAAGTGCATTAGATATTGGAGGGAGGCTTATAAGATAAAGTTGAGGTAAGAGGGAAGTGAAAGTGATTGAAAGATGAAAAGTTTAAGTTCAAGATGCAACATACGATATTTGTCGGCGCTGATATGAAAATGGAAAAATTGAGTTTTGCTGAAATGAAGAAAAGAAGCAGGCAGGCGCCTAATAAAAACGATGGGTCGAAGGAGACTGAGGGTACTAAAGGCATTAGGCACCTGTCCTACAGCATTATTAAATATGTTCTATAGTATTTAATATGAACTGTTATATTCTTTATAAAAAATACTTATACTCATTATCATTATGGTATTGGGTCGCTATATAATGAATATGAAAACTAGATGGAAATTTTAATAACCCATTATTTCCAGTGAAATAATATTATAAGTAAAAAAAATAAAGATTGAATTTATGCTTTAACTAACTTCTTGATGTCAAAAAGTGGTATGTGATATTCATTAGAAACATCAAATTCTGCTTTCATCAAGGCTTCATTTTCATTGATACCGCTATACATAAATGTTTTCTTCTTCTTTGAGATAGCAGTTAATACATCGAATATGTCCATTTTTGTCTCCTTAATATCTACTCTATTTTTCAACAATATAAAGCTATTTTAGAACAAATAATAATTAAAATTTATAATAGTGATAGAATAAGCGGTTACTTCCGCACATAATTTACAGCAAGAATTAGCACAACCACCTCTTTTTCCGATTCCAACTATTGATAAGAACCTAGAGGTTCATAAATCAGACCTCTAATCGTTCTTCATCATTTCAGCTATTTTATTCCCACAGAAACCACACTCAAGAAGCTTTGCATTTCCAACTGTGAAACCTTGCATTATGTGAGAACATTTTTTACAAAATATTGCATCGCCTTTTGCTTTCAAAGTATCTATTTCCTGTCTTATAGAGCGTAGTTGATTGTCATGCTCATTGTCAATATACATCAGGTCTTCATCACTAAATATTATTGGCATTTCTATTCACTCCCAATTTTCAATTTGTTTATGACAGTAATCTGCAACATTTTTAAATCTATCTATGCATGTCGAGATTTTGAATCCAAGCTTGAAAAAGGAGGCAAAACCATCTTAACAATGTTGAAATAGTCCTCCTTAAGGGTATATACATTATGTTCATATGTCAAATTGAATCGTAGAATCCCAAGTCGGCTATGCATCTGTCCAACCATAGCAGAGACGGCTCTATAATTAACATTGAAACCCTGCTTTATGAGGTAATCATAAATTTCAACGGTATTACAGCTCTTCACCTCTGAGAATAGCCTTAGAAGAGATTTTCTAATACCTATCTTATCTTTCAGGAGAAATTTTATCAGCCGATTATTAACACCATCATCTATTTTCTTCATTGAATCACCTTTTCGACCTGTCATAATTGAGCAGATAATTCTAATTATACAGGATGATTAAAAATATTCTTTATATCGTTTCGGTATTTGCAGAATGGCACTCGGGACATTTTGGATTAGTACCTATTCCCTTAAATTGTTTTTCACAATCTTTGCACTTATATTTGCGTGGCGCTATGCTTTCGGCAATATCTATATTAAATGCGTCTCCAACTGAACACATAATTTCACCTCCTTATCGACAGTTTGATGATATGATAGTCAAAATTTGTTACTATGTTTGATGCTGATGTACTAATCTATCATATGACGAAGCATCCCGATACACTGAAAGCATCAATGGAATTGGGAGCAATTTTTTAATTTTAATTATACCAAGTCTTTCTTTTTCTCTTCAAATTCTTCCTTGGTTATTTCTCCGCTGGCATACCTTTTCTTCAGGATTTCAATAGCTGAATCCCCTCGTTTTGCGCTGCCTTTCCACAGGTATTTGATGAGGAGGACAAGCCCGATAAGCACGAGTATGCAGAATATAAGCCCTATAATCCCGTAGCCGCCGCCCATCATGCCATAGCAATAACCGTATCCGTCCATCATTCTGAATTGCATATATTATACCCCAGTAATAAGAGTTGATTTTAGTACTATAAAAAGATATGGTTTAAAATAATAGGAAAGACCAAATTTACACAGGCTGACCTCTCAAAAACATCTTTCGCAGGTTCATATTTATATCCAATGACTAATTTTGAAGTGAGACCTATTCCACTACTTCTTAATCTTTAAACTCCAGCAACTGGTCTAACGCTATTCCATGCCTGTCCAGAATTTTCCATGATTTCTATGGCTCAAAATGAGCTATGCCCGTATTATCTTCCGATAAAGTAAGGATTACAGTCCAAGCCTTATCATGGAGCATTACTGGGTAGCCTTTATATATTCCTTGCATAATTGTTAGTGTATTAACGAACGATTGCATATATACCTTATTGAGACAATAGCAGGAGAGTTTTGTATACAGAAAATCTATGCGAAAAGCTTTCAGAAATCTGTAGCCAACGAACTAGAGAACTAAAATATATTCATCGTTTCCATCAAAAAACATGGTTAAAAAAACCTATTACCAAATATTAGAAGTCGATAAAAAAGCCTCTCAAGAAGCTATAAAGTCCGCTTACCGCAGACTGGCTATGCTCTATCATCCCGACAAAAATAAGTTACCCGAAGCCGAAGAAATGTTTAAAAAAATCGCAGAGGCTTATGCAGTGCTATCAGACCCCAGCCAGCGGAAACAATATGACCTGGACAATGAACCAAGAACTGTTCTGAGAAGAAAGAAACAAGAACAGATGTGGCAAATAATAAGAGAGCAAAGAGAAAGAGAAGCCAGAACAAGCCAGATGCTATGGGAATTCCAAGAACAAGAACGCATCAAATATAGAGAAAGAGAACAAGAAGCTATGAATATTATGTATGTATGAAACATCATGTCCTCATTCGATATAACCGAAAAGCATCCCAGTATAAACATATTCAAACTCAATAAAGCCTATTTTTTCAAGCACTTTTTCGATGACCCTGAACTATTCAATGAACTTGAACCATATTATGAAAAGGCTAATTATCGGTTTAAAATGACAAACGCTGGCGCAAGAAATAAAATCATGAAACTTCTGGATATGAAAGGCTTTGACCCAATTATAATAGACGACCCTGCTCCCTATACTGTGGAAATAGGTAAGTATCAGAATTATGGCGAGCTTTTAAAAAACTCTATAGAGAGTTATCCTCTACGGGATAAGGTGGTTCTGGTTCTGAAAGATATGGTGTGGGTTAAACAGGCTTTAGAAATGGGAGCTGTGTTAAAAAATCATTAGATACCGATATTTCTTATATTTATATCTGGATAGCAGCATGTGCTGTCTCAAGCAAAAGTGCCAATAATATTAGCAAAAGCCCCAATAAAAACCCCATTCTTGGATTAATATGCGTCTTTGGTGGGAAATAATACTTTAGCTTCTTCATATTTATTGTTAATAAGTCATCTTGTTTTATAAGATTTTTTCTCAAATTCATGCGCAATACCCTGTTTATGCGAGCTTCTGGAACAACAGGGATACGGATTGATAGTGTTCAAATCTATGCATCGGTAAAGGAGGCATCATCAAATAAATTATCCTTGAGAATGGAGATGGGAGAGCAGCACGTTATTAGGATAGGAGTGGTGGAATAAAAAGAGTTTTCCATGCTGCTTTCCTCTATCCTTTACATTACTCTTGAAGGGGATAAATGGAATAGCCCATTCTCAAAATCTGAGAGCAAGAATTTATGATAATACCTACTTCATAATCAATGAATTCTTGAAACCCTTTTTATCTTCGTGTTCATTTTCTCGCCCTATATTGAACTGTCGAACCACCCTGCCCTCTAAGCCAGAAATTCAGAATTTGGGGATAATCTTGGAAAATTGCCATATATCACGAACAATATTTTATTTGTTGAGAATGAGTAAAGGTTACTGATAAGAGCACATGTTCTTTACTGGGCGCAGGATTGGGAGTATCGGAATTTTAATAAGAGCAAAAATGGAGTAATGATATGGAAAAAAGTTTAGAATATGTTGTAATCATTTTAGTTTGCTAATGATACACAGAAGAGTTATGAAAAATGGAATCGTTTGGATATTCAAAAAAAGAAACTAATACACAAAGTACGTAACCAAATGTAGAGTTCAAAGAGAAGACGGGTGCTATAGATATGCCTACCACAGCGTTATTTATTTTAGATGCAATGACAGGGGAAGTAAAGGAATTTAAGAAGGGGTATATATCGACATTTTGACGAGATGACACCAGGTCTTTCTTTTTCTCTTTAAATTCTTCCTTGCTTATTTCTCTGCTGGCATACCTTTTCTTCAGGATTTCAGGGCTGAAGCCCCACGTTTTGCGCTGCTATCCACAGGTATTTGATGAACTTGGAAAATAAAACGAGTTGCTTATTTTACATTTTTAATTTTTATTTTCCCAGTCTTATTTATTGTTAATTTTCCTACTGTTGTTGGTTTTGATTTTCCTGTTTTAGTATATTCTTTAAGTTTTGTCACAATTTTTTCAAGTAATGTCATATTCTTTGTTTTCAAATTTTTATCTTCTTTAGGATTTCTTGGTTTTTTTGTCATATTTTTTATTTCTCCCCCCTGAATCTTTCAGGTTATTTACCTATATCTTCAAACCACAGGTCATGGTTTTTCTCAATAAAGTCCCGCATCAGGGATATGCATTCGTTATTGTCAAGGTTTTTTACTTCAACCCCGTGCTGCTTCATAAATTCTTCAGAGCCTTCAAATGTCCTGGATTCACCGATAATCACTTTTTTAATCCCGAATTGGACAATAGCACCACCGCAGAGGTAACACGGCATTAACGTGGAATAAAGAACTGTATCCTTATAACTCCCAATCCTGCCTGCATTTCTCAAACAATCAATCTCTGCATGAGCCATAGGGTCATCCTTCTGTACTCTCTGGTTGTGACCTCGCCCTATTATTTTACCATCTTTCACAAGAACTGAACCTATCGGTATTCCTCCCTGAGCGGAACTTTTTTTAGCCTCTTGGAGTGCTGCCTCTAGAAATTCATCCATATTTTACCGTCGATATTACTTTTTCGCCTTTCCTTTTAACAGAAACTTTAGTAAATCACTGCTAAGTCCCTCTCTTCCAAGTTTATTTAAGAGCTCAGCCTCGGATAACCCCTCTTTCTTAAGTTCCTTCATACGGTCAAAGATTTCAGGTTTAATCTCATAATACTCGTTAATATCCTTTCTATGCCCCCACACATCCCCTTCAAGTAATTCTATTCCCTTCATATCCAGTAACATCCTGGTGGAATCGGATATTGTCTTGATATAGGAAGCTGGGATGTGTATTGCTTTTACATCTGGACAGGTCTGCATTAATGAGAAAATGTCTGTATTTGATGGTCGAAAAGCGAGATGAATTAATTTTTCACTGGGCTCCAGTGAATTGATTTCTTCTTTTGAACTGACTATCCTTATTTTCATTTTATTCTCCAATATAATTTCAGATTGTTTTATACTATTTAACCTGACCACAAACTATAAAAAATTATTCAAAAGTTTCTCAACTTCTTCTAATATACAGAATTGTTCAAGATTACGGTTTTGAGAGGCGTTGATTAGGATAGGACAGGCGTTGGATAGGTGTGTGTTTGGGAGTGTTATAAAAAGTCCGCCTGCCCGACATCACTATGATTATTATTATACTTATAGTTTTTCCGTCGGAACCTTTAATTGGTGCGATAGTAATTGGCGGTATTGCAATGTTGGTTTATATTACAAGAAATTTTATATAAATATTCTGAACGCAACAAATACATATGGAAGATAAAGAATAATTTAAAAAGGATGATATGAACACAAAACATTTTCTGTTTAGGTTAATAGGAATATATAGCATAATAATGGGGACACTTTATACCTTTATAATGTTATTTGGATATTTCTATCAATATATTTATTATCAATATGTTTATCAATACTTTAATAAGAATAGCACAATAATTCATTCTAATTCAGAGAACTTTGTTGGAATAATATTGGGTTTCATTATTCTTCTTTGCGCTATATGGTTAATTATTGGGGGACTATCATTTAAAAAATATTCGGGTATTCTGATGACATCTCTTATAATTGCTCAGATAATTATAGAAATCTTGTCTGGTTTTTCGATTGGATTATTTTTTATGCCTGTAACTGTTATCATAATTATTTCCGAAATTGGTTACATTTTAATAAGCTCAAGATAATTGAAATCTTGCCCCTAAAGTCCGATGTCTGCACCTTAATGCCGATATAAAACCCAAGCTGAGGATTGTCTGGCTCTAACATTTTTAACAATTAGCTTAAAAACCCAATGAATTCAAGGCACTCCTCAAATCAAAACCAATCCATTTTAACACAACATAGAGAACCACAATTACTACGATGATTGTAACGAAATAAACAAAAGCCATCCCTGGTATTAACTCTGATGGTTTATATAATTCATCATGTGGAGATGGAGAAAACAAAGCTTCCCGAATCATTTTCATTACTTTTATAATAGTATGTTTTTTTTTTTCAGGTTCTTCTTTTTCGTCTGCCATATTTATTGACTATATTCCTTGGTTTCCAAAAATTCTAAACTCTGAGCTTCATTATTGTCCTCAAATATGCTCCCCTGTTCTCTTCGGGTGTAAATTGTGTGTATCGGTCAAGCATAGTAGCGTCACTATCGCATCGAAGCTTCCTTGAATTGCAAAGCATTTTGATATTATCTAATTTTACCAAAATTTCCACCAGGGTTTTTTTACTTTCGGTGCATCTTCAACACTTTTTAGGTTTTTTAACGGAGGTAGGACATAACCAGTAGAATTAGGTTGTTCAGATGTATAGCCTTTAATATTTTTAGGATTTTTATTTCTATTCTTAATTGGTTTTTCATCACTCATGTAGTCTCTGTCATCTAGTCCCATATTTATTTCTCCTTTATCCCCTTTTATCTGAAAGTGCCAAAATCTTAATATCTTCTTCAGGTTCAACGTCTTCTTTTGGTGAGCATAATTCTGTAAGTTTTTCTTTCAACCTTTTCTCAGCAGCCTCCGACCACATTTGAATTAAAATATCAATCTTGTGTGAGAATTCTGCCTTAATTGTATTTGCTCGCTCTTCATCGAGCAGTCCTAAGCCCACTTTTTTATCTATCTCTGCATTATAAGCCGATATCTCTCTGGATGCGTAATATTTGAAAGCTAATTTTTTCTGTATGTTATATTTATTGCCGATATTCCTTTGTTTCCAGAGGAGATTCTGTCTTTTCTTTTCATGGACTTGTTTCTGATGTTTTGGATTGACCTCTTTATTTTTATTTCTATTTTTCATATTACCGTCTTCATGGAAATGTAGTATTGATACTATTGATATTATCTAAGATAATTATGACCTAAACCCCAAGCCTCGGTATCGTTCTCAGATATTCTTCCTTGACCTGTTCAGGAGTGAATTGTGTATATCGGTCAAGCATTGTTCTGTCAGCATCGCCTCTAAGTATTTGTATCACTTTAGGATGACAACGGTATTTCGCCAGATGAGTGGTAAATGCATACCTGAAAACGTGAGGCGTTATAGCTTTGCTGGTATCAGTCGTGTTCGTTCCAACTCCACTTTTTATTCCATTCCTTCTTACAATCTTCCCAACCGTAGCTTCGTCAATCCTTTTACCAGTAATACCTGTAAATAATCCTGGTTCTATTTTTTTTCCATCTTCTGTATCAATTTCTTTTGCAACTCTCACAGAAATCCATATCCTCAATGTTCTGGCACATTCTTCATCAAAATACACAAACCCTGCACTTCCACCTTTACGTCTTGGAATATCAATACGTCTGTCCTCCCAAAAAATATGTTCCAAGTTTACTTGAACCAACTCACTTCTTCTCATTCCTGTTTTATATAAAGTCAATATTATTGCTCTCTCTCTTGGGTCTGTGGTGGCTCTAATTATTTTTGTAACATCTGCTTCTGTTAATATTGGTCTCGAAGTTCGTCTCTTCTTTGCTTGCATTCTCATATCTTGTGAAGTTTCTGCAAATGGATTTTCTGCTAAATATTTCCTTTTTATCAGAAAATCATAAAACACCTTTAAAATACCAGTAATTTTACTTTTTGTGCTAAACTCAGTATTGGATTTTTTTTCGGATAACCATTTATCGATATCCTTTTCTGTAATATCTAAAAGGTGTTTTCATTCGGGATTTATGAATTTTAAAAAGTTTTTGATAATATTTACTTGTTTTTTAATAGTGGTTTTAGCACGAGAAGTTTTAATTTTATTTTGAAATTCTTCTAAAAGTGCTTCATTTGTCGGTTTTTCATTTGTTGTTGTCATTTATAAGACACCTCAGGAAGTGACAAATCTGGATGAGGAGACCATTTCCGTTCAGCTGGTTTAATTTCTGGATTGAACTTGTATCCTTTCCCTTGTTTCCACTCTATCATTCCAAAGTCAAACATAATATCCTCAATTTTTTCATTAAGAAAATGAAGGTCAGGGTCGTCATCCTCATCGTAATTAATAAGCGCCGCAATCTTATCGATGGTTAAATAAGTCTTACAGTTTCTTAAAACATTTATGATATTACTGCTATCTGAAACTAATATTGCTTCATTTGTTGGTTTTTCATTTATTGGTTTCATTTATATATTACCTCAGGAAGTGACAAATCTGGGCGAAGAGAGCCTTCTCGTTCAATTGGTTTAATTGCTTTAATTTCTGGATTGAACTTGTATCCCTTCCCTTGTTTCCATTCAATCATTCCATAGTCATACAAAATATCCTCAATTTTTTCATAAAGCCGATGGTTGTCAGGGTCGTCCTCATCGTAATTAATAAGAGTTGCAATCTCCTCGAGGGTTAAATAAGTCTTACAGTCCCTTAGGACATTGATGATATTACTGCTATCTGATGAAGATTTTCGAACTTTTAGAGATTCGTTTTCAGATTTCAAAAATTTAATTTGTCTTTCCAGTTCTAAAATTTGTTCTTTTAAAGCCTCAACATCTGGATTGTTTGTGGTTTGTTCCAAAAGTAATTGCTTCTCTAAATTATCTGTCACAACTCTATAAATATGGTTTTGAACCAGTTGTTCCAGGGGATTAAGATGCCCTTCATTAAATTCATTTAGGGCTCTGGTGTGTAGTTCTTCAGGAATTTCCAGCCATAAACAATACTTACCGCCCAAATTTGTTGTAATCGTGCTATCTACTCTATCACGAAGGAATTCAGCGAGACCCTTACATTCTCTAATAGCATTTTCTTCCCAAACCTTTTTTTGTTCCGCTGAAATATAAGTGCTGATGGTTTTCTTATTCCATTTTGGGTTTGGCATAAATATAAATAGTAACTCTCACTATATTAATGTAATGGGAAATAGTCCGCGCGTATCCCTGAAATCCGTGTTCTATTGCATTATTTTTCTCCTTGCCGATAACGCTAAGAAATCATCTCCTCCAGCGTGAATAAATGTATCCTCTTCCCCTGTGCAAACTTTTTTGCCTCTTGCGTGAATCCTTTCCTTGATGCAACAGCATAGTGGTTCTTGCGGTTTTCTCCACCCCATTCAACCTTTTCAGATTTTTCCAGCAATTCTTCCATAACGCTTTTCTCTGTCTCTTTATCTTCCCATGTACAATCGCAGAACAGGATATCCTCAGTCGCCTCATTTGTGGCAACGATATCAATATCATGATCCATGCGCCACCATTTGCCCCATTTCGTGAATAACGGCAACCTTCCGTTCATGGACAGGTTTTGGAGAAGTTCACCTGTAATATCCTCAAAGATGGTATCCAGGTAATTATTGAAATCCCTTTCTATAATATCAAGAACTATTTCAGGTTTCCCGATCTCGATGAGGGAAGAATTCGGATAAATATGCCGAAACCAGAACCTGAAGAAATAATCTTTAAGAACATAGTTTCCGACCCGTGTTGATTTTTCTTTTGAAAGAGTTACTGGTATGTCTCTTCGGATAATGTTTAATTCAATCAATTTTGACATATATATAAACAGTTTATTCGCTAAAACGCCTGAAAAATTGGAAATCTCATTGAATGTGCTCTTTCCAAAAGCGATAGCCTTCAATATGGAGAAATAATTTGCAAAATCCTGAAGCTCTTCCATAAGCAGGAACTTTGCCTCTTTATAGAGGAAGGCATCCTTATCAAGAAAAGCCTTACTTATATTTTCAGGAAGGTTTTTCGTTCGGTCAAATTCCTCGGCATAACGCGGTATACCGCCCAGGACGGCATATGCACCAAGGATCTCTTCCTCATTCCAGTCTTTAAAAAGGTTCCTGAAATCAAGATATTTGAGCGGTTGAAGGTCTATCTGTCCTGTTCGTCTTCCATAGATAGGACTTGAATATGAAAGCGCTATCTTTTGCATCATGGAAATGCTTGAGCCGCAAAGAATTAGCTTGAGATTCATATTCTTCCATTTTTCATCCCAGAAAAATTGAAGGATTGAAATAAAATTAGGATTTGTTTTATGGATATAGGGAAGTTCGTCAATGACGAGCACCATCCCATTTTTATCGATGTATCGTGTGAGATAATCAAAGAATGCCTGCCAGGTATTAAGGGAACTGTTCTTCAGGAAATCATCATCAAGCGTCAGGCCGGCAATATTGGAATAAATTGATGCTAACTGATTTTCTTTCTGGAGTTCCCCGAGCAGGTACAGGGCTTTGAGAGGGCAGTTGGATATTGATTGTTTTATCAATTCGGTCTTCCCCACGCGTCGCCTGCCATAAATGATTATTAGTTCAGCAGACTGTGATGAATATTTATCTTTGAGGAACTTCATTTCTTTCTCACGGTCAACAAATTGATAAGCCATGAAAGGTAATTGTTGCATGATATATTATAACTTTCGATTAACATAATTTGGATTATGATAATTCAAATTAGTTAAAATAAACGATACCATGTTTTCCGAAAAATTAACATCAAATCTTATGAACAAACCCGAGCTACTGGCACCTGTCGGCAGCAAAGAAGCGCTTATCGCAGCGATAGAGAATGGAGCAGACGCTGTTTATTTTGGGGGAACGCTTTTTAGCGCCCGCCAGTTCGCCTTCAATTTCACGAACGAGGAACTGGAATGGGCTATCGATTATGCTCATATGCGCGGTGTCAGGGCTTATGTGACCTTGAACACCCTGATAAAAGACTGCGAACTTGAAAAAGCATGTGAATATCTGCAATTTATCTGTAATGCGGGCGCTGATGCGGTCATTGTCCAGGATATAGGTATAATGCGCTTGATCCGTGAACAGTTGCCTGCACTTGCAGTCCACGCCAGCACCCAGATGACCATTCACAATGCGCAGGGGGTGAAATTCCTTGAGGAAATGGGCGTAAAACGCATTGTCCTTGCACGTGAGATGTCACTTGAAGAAATACGAAGCATCAAATCACAAACTTCAGCGCAGATCGAGACATTTATCCATGGAGCACTGTGTTTTTGTTATTCAGGGCAGTGTCTTTTAAGCAGCATGATCGGAGGACGAAGCGGGAACCGGGGATACTGCGCCCAGCCGTGCAGGAAAAAATATCGTATCAATAAAGAAGAAGGCTATCTGTTGAGTCCCAAAGACCTCAACATGAGTGAGCATACAGGTGCCCTCATCGACGCAGGGATTGATTCTTTCAAGATAGAAGGGCGAATGAAGCGCCCTGAATATGTCGCTGGCGTTGTGCGTGTTTATCGAAAGCTCATCGACAGATACCTTGCTGCACCTTCAGATTTCAGGGTGACAAAAGAAGAAAGGCACACGCTTCTCCAGTTGTTCAACCGTGAATTCACAACGGGTTATTTTTTCGGGGATCCGGGCGAAGAGCTAATGAGCCGCAAATATCCGCATAACCGTGGAACAGAGCTTGGAAAAGCGATTGATTATGATACAAGCACAAAGTTATTGGAAATACAGCTTAAGGCCCCTTTGAGGATAGGGGATGGGATAGGTGTTGGTAACCGGGAAACAGGAATTACTGTAAGGAATATTTATACTGGTAAAAAAATGATAAAAGAAGCAGCCTCCGGTCATTTTGTCAAGATCCCCATTGACATCGAGATTGCTGATAATGAAGTGATCTTTAAGACATATGATAGCAAACTAATGGAATCATTGGAAATTGGGAATATTAAGAAGATCCCTGTAAAAATGTCCATTAAAGCAAAAGTTGGTGAACCTCTTTGGCTCTTGATCGAGGATGGTGAAAATAAAGTCACGATCAATGCAGGCATCGTCAATCTGGCAAAGACAAAACCAATTTCCAAAAGTTTGATCGCAGAACAGTTAATAAAGCTGGGCGGCACTATTTTTGAGGCAAAAGAAGTAGATTTTGAACTTGATAAAAATATTTTCATTCCTGTTTCTGAATTGAACTCGATCCGCAGGCAAGCGTTCGAGGAGCTTGAGAAAATGCGCGTCCGGAAATGGAAAAGAAAATGCGGTGAGACAAAAATCTCTTTTGGATCCCCAAAGTCCAAAACTAAACCGATATTATCGGTGAACGTGGGTTCTATCGGATCTTTAATATCTGCAGTTGACAACGGCGCTGATGTTGTTTATATCGAAGCAGTGGTTGAATCATCTGAAAAAAAAACGCATATGATGTCGCTCAGAGTCGAGAATCCGCAGGGTTTCGGTATTGATAAACGTAGATTTATTGATTTGGCGGATTACCTTCAAGCAATTGAATATGCGCATAAAAAAGGGGTGAAAGTATTCATGAGTATACCTCGAATTTTAAAGGATCTGAATGAGGTATTCTCTTCTCAATCACAACTTTTAGAAGCTGCGGATGGTTTCCTCGTGGGAAATTTAGGGACCATGGATCATCTTCAAACTAATTTTGCCAAAAAGCCAATAATTATTGATTATCCGCTCAATGTCTTTAACAGGCTCTCAATGGATTTCTTCAATGGTTTTGGCGAGAGGGTGACATTATCACCAGAACTGACGCTGAAAGAAATAGGGGACCTTGCTCCGTATGATCCTGTAGAATGTATCATTCATGGTTTTTTCCCATTGATGGTTTCAGAACACGACCTTGTCGGGGGTCTTTTTCCAGGTAAAAGACCTGGTGATATATTACTTAAAGATGAAAAAGGCTATGAATTCCCGGTCATGACCGATACACATAACCGTACTTACATTACGAATTCCCGCGAGTTGTGCATGCTTGATTATGTCCCGGAAATCCTAGAAGCAGGTGTAAGCAGCCTGCGGATTGAAGGGAGAATATACGACCCGAAGATGGCCGGAAAAATCACCAGGGATTACCGGGAAGCCATCGATGATACAGTTAGCGGAAAAAAAAGCGAAAAACGTTGCACTGGCGCATATACTAATGGTCATTATTTCAGGGGGGTTTTATGAAGCATATTGGTGGTATAGAGTCCTGAAAAAAAGAGACATTTTTTTTGGGTAAATAATAAGCAAATAAAATCTTCACGCTAAATATGCGCATCTCTTAACAATTGTGCAACTGCGTACGCTGGAAACACTTTTGATATTTCCTTGCCGTATTTTTCAGATATCGAAATTAACTCAAATCCACATTCCTGTGCTGCTCTTTTTCCCAGGAATTCTCCCAGTCCGCAGGCAACCACACTTTTTATCCCATATTTCGATGAGACCAGAACAAGCGCCTCCTTAATGTCATTGACCTGCGCCTCCATGGCCTGTCTTGCGATCGATAAAACCTCATCGCCCGTTATTTCTTCAAGGTCGGCACACACAACGCGTGCGAGCCTTCTTTTTGCATCAACGATCGTTTTTCCTGCGCCATCAGGAGTATCACACGTATAATTTTTCGGTGATATCATGCCCAGGAGCAGATATACATCGGCGGTTATAGCAAAGAATTCGCAGGATATGCGGGATATTTCGCCCCCTATATTTACACTTTTGAGGACGGCGGCGATATTTGTTCGAAGTGCCCCTGAGTACACAAGTTCCCCCAGTTTTAATCGTTCAAAATCAGTTTTTCCTGCAAGAGGTTTTCCGTTCTTGATCGGAATTATGTCAGTGGTTGTTGAGCCTGTATCAAGAAATATACAATCCCCAAATTCCTTACCCACGACAAGAGCTGATGCCATCCAGTTGGCTGCCGCAATGCTTCTTCTTTTTTCCTTCAAAAAAACACCATTGCTATCGAAAAAATATGCATTCTTGAAAGCATTATTTACAGCATCGATAATATATGACAGGCCTGCATCCTTATCCGGAAAACAATCAGCAAGTTCACCAGTTATGACCACTCCTGCTTTTTCAGGTTCCAGGCGTTTTGCGATATCAAGAAGCGTTTCCGGAAGTTTTGAGTTCTTCCAGAGTGGGATATAATGAAGTTCTATGAGTGTGCCATCGTCCGATGATATTTTTGTGTTCGCTCCTCCGATGTCGATGCCAAGGATCATGTTGATATCTAAAAAACATTGTAGTTGAAAAGGTTTTTGATATATTTGAAGGTTCCATGATCAATATTGATGGGCTTTGGGACAATATTATTCCGTAGACAATCCCAATGCCATACAATCTTCATTTGAAAGCTCAACTACTCGAATATGATATTGTGCAGATTGTTTCTCTAAAAATTCTATAACTTGGCTAGCTTCTTCACTTTTCACAATAATCACCCCACGTATGAGTTTATTGTGAGGTATTTCATCCAAAATACCATTCCTGTGATACTTGTATTTTCCGTGATGTGAACTTGTTTCCTGCCCATAGAATGCTTTAACAAACGCACTTGATTTTGTTTTGTTTTTTCCTGTGGGTACTGAAAATGCAATTAGAATTCCTTTCATTATGGGCGTATACGCTCGTAAAATATATAAACTTAGCGCCCCATTAATCCATATGCCTTCGAAACATGCAGGAGAATAACTCAGAGCGACCATTAAGAAAGTTCGAGATGGCTCTTTTCAATATGAGAACCGAGAGCAAGCTAAGACAGACTGGGCCAAATATGATTCTGCTCAGATCAGGGAGATGGCAAACTACCTGGACAATTTAAGGGATATTGTCGATGAGGCAGATAAAAGAATAAGAAGTAGAACTATACCTAAAAAACGTGGTCCAGGGAAACCAGAAACAAATCCAGCGGACATTGCCAAAACACTTCTATTGCAGACTTACACAGGATCCCCCAATAGAATAGCTGAAGGATTGTTACTTTTATTTCGAGAGAAATTAGGCATAAGTGAACACTTTTCCTACAAGACAATAGAACGGGGTTATGATCGAGAAAAAGTGAATAAGATTCTGGACGAAGTCGTTGCTATAACCAACGAATGTGTTGAAAATGAGAAAAAACCTGTTCATTTGATGGAACCGGTCATAGTGCTTCGAACAAAGAAAACTATGCTGATAAACAACAAAAGCAAAATTCAAAAAAGAATCAGAAGAAATCTCAGCCTTCAAATAATGATCAAAGTCATGATAGTTTTCCAATAACAAATTTAACTTCGAATAAGGGATTTTCATATTGTGTAATGGGTATCGGGGTTAAGTATAAGCTAATTTCAGGAATGTCTGTTTGTCCTGACCACTCTATTGGAGAAACAACTATGTTTCCGGATGCTTATTTCCAGACACTTCGAAGTTATCCTAATCTGGAAAACGTCCTTGGAGATGGAGTCTATGCAAGTCGTTGGATTACAGATCTCGTGTCAAAAACACACCTTACTCCGTACTTTCTTCCAAAAAGTAATGTAACCTTTCAAAGCAAAGGATTTTCGGGATGGTATGATATGCTATACTCTCTATGGGATGATCCCCAAAAATGGTTAGAACAATATCATATGCGTTCGATATCGGAAACTGTAAATTCGATGATAAAGTGTCGGTTTGGGGCAACTCTAAGGAAAAAACTTGATCCCAGAAAAGCAACCGAAACTAAGTTGAAAAATGTTGCTCATGATATCAGAAGGATTGGCTACATCGAAATTTTAAACGATATAAAACCTAAATGGCCACGAAAGGAGTGTAGTTGAATATTGTCCCAAAGCCATATTGATGGAATAGTATTTAGCAAGGTTTGATATATTTCCCGATATGTCCCTCCACTCCCTCCTTCAAGACAAACTCACACCCGAAAAACTCTCCCTCCTCCCGAAAGGCTTTGAGGTCATCGGGGACATCGCCATAATCAGTATCCCTGATGCGCTGGAGGATGAAAAAGATATAATTGCACAGGCCTTCTCCTCTCTCAGGAAAGATGTCAAGACAGTTCTGAGAAAGCTCCATAAAATAGAAGGCTCGGCACGGGTTGCAGAATTTGAACTGCTGTTGGGGGACAAGACGACTACGATGCATAAGGAGAACGGCTGTATCTTTAAGCTTGATGTCACAAAAACATTCTTTTCGGGAAAAATGCACTATGAACGGGACAGGATCGTACATAAAGTGAAGGATGGCGAGGACGTTCTTGTCTTGTTCGCAGGCGTTGGCACGTTTCTTATCCCCATTAAGAAGAAAAAGAACGTGAACATAACAGGTCTTGATAATAACCCAGATGCGTGCCAATACCTCCGAAAAAATCTTGAGTTGAATCACATCGAAGCAAATATCGTCCATGGCGATGCGCGCCAAATTAATAATCTCTTCAAAACGAGCTTTGACCGGATCGTGATGCCTGCGCCTTATGGTCAGGATTTTTTCCTGGAAATCGGCCATTCTATTCTAAGATCCGGTGGGTATATCCATTTATATACTTTCAAGAAAGACTTTGAGATCCCTCATTTCAAGTATCTCCTTGAAGAAAAAGGATGGAATATCGACTATTTCAGGGATTGCGGAAATGTGGCGCCGCGCGTGAAGAGATACGTTTTTGACTTGAAATCGCAGTAAAAAAATGCAAAGATGGTTTCCAAACGTTTTTATATTTTTAATTTTAATTCTTTATTTCATTTATTTCACAAATACACATATATATATATGATACATTAATGCCTCCGTGATAATTTGAATTCATGGCAGATACTGGAACTGGGTCTCGTATTTTTTCTTCCATTTTTCATCATATTAGTCACCACGCCTTACCTTATTCGAAAGCTCACCAAGAGAGGGCTCGTTGTAAAAGACTATTATAAGAAAGGTAATAAGATGGTCCCTACAGGTGGTGGGATAGCCATAATGTTTGCAGTACTTTTCTCAATATCCATCAATGAGATATTTTACAATTTTGATGCTACGAATTATGTGATGTTAAACGTTATTCTGCTTTTTGGATTGTTCGGCATCCTTGATGATATGATCGATATCGGAAGGCCTGCGAAGCTTGTCTTGATGTATTATTGTTCATATCCTTTAATGCAATATGCGACTCATACCCAGATGGCATTTCCCTTACTGGGTAATGTAGAATTTGGGATATTTTACAGCCAGCTGATCGTCCCGACATTCGTACTTGTTGCATCCAATCTCGTGAACATGCATTCGGGTTTCAATGGCCTGTCATCTGGTCTTTCGGTCATCGTCCTTATTTCCTTGATAATTAAATCAGTAATGACAGGATCTTTTGATAGTATTATTGCGATCATTGCAATAGCGGGTGCAACACTTGGATTTTATTTATTTGAACGCTATCCGTCAAGGATATTCTGGGGAAATGTGGGATCATTGACCGTTGGCGCTTCACTTGGTGTAATGATCGTCATGCAGGGATTCATCGTTAGCGGTTTTATCATGCTCATACCTCATACCATTAATTTCCTGATGTATGTATACTGGCGCGTCAAAAAGTATCCGCAGGCCAAGTTCGGTAGAACCAGGGATGATGGCACCCTTGAAGTTCCTAATAATCTCACGCTCAAATGGGTGCTTCCCTATTACTTCAGGGTCACGGAAAAGCAGTCCACATACGCAATGTATGCCGTCACAGCGGTATTTTGTGTGATCGGGATATTGATCCCATATTAATAATGCATCGTATCTGCGTTCAAATAGGAAATCTGAAATCAAAACATTCTTATCTTTTTACAATGTAATTGAAAGTAATGGGAACCCATATAATAAAGATTTCAAGATCGCTTGATGAAAAGACCATTGTTCTTGGGATCACGGGAAGTATAGCAGCAGTCCGCTGCGTTGAGCTTGCAAGGGAACTCAGAAGAAACGGGGCAGATGTTCATGCCGTAATGTCCGATGCGGCGCGAAGAATAATCCATCCTGAATCCATGCGATACGCTACAGGAAATCCAGTTATTACTGAAATAACAGGCGACGTTGAACATGTGGATTTTTGCGGCATTGAGGGCAGGGCAGCTCTTCTTTTAATAGCGCCATGCACCGCAAATACAATTGGGAAGATCGCACACGGGATCGATGATACTCCTGTGACGACATTTGCTGCCACTGCTTTTGGTTCAGGTATTCCGATAATGATCGTGCCTGCGATGCATGGATCTATGTATGATCATCCTATCGTCATCGAAAATATAGGAAAATTAACGGATCTTGGGGTTGAATTTGTCAATCCCTTAACAGAAGAGGGCGCCGCAAAAATAGCCGGTAATGAGCAGATCGTTTTGAGAGTTGAAAGGGCTTTGGGAAAAAATACACTTTCTGGCAAGAAGATCATTATTACAGGGGGTGCAACTGCCGAGGCGATAGATCCTATAAGGATACTCACGAACCGTGCGTCAGGAAAAACAGGCATTGAGCTTGCGTTTGAGGCTTTCAGGAGGGGTGCCTTTGTCACGCTTGTGCACAGGGGATGCCTGGGGATACAGGGAATATGTGAATTCTATGCAGAAAGTGCAAAGGATATGACCGATACTGTTATCGAAGAACTGGAAAAAGGATATGACATGCTCATCAGCGCCGCAGCCATTTCTGATTTCACGGTTACGCCTTCAAAGAACAAGATAAAATCAGGCAAAGATGTCAGGCTAACGCTTGAATCCGCACCGAAACTTATCATGGAAGTGCGCAGTTGTTACCCTGAACTCAAGATCATTGGGTTTAAAGCAGAAACGGGCGTGACTGAAGAAGAGCTTTTAAAGCGCGGCCGAGAGTCCATGGAATCATCCAAGCTTTGCATGGTGGTGGCAAACGATGTATCATCAGGTGGCATGGGAACAGAAGATAATAATGTCTATATCATAGATGGCTCGGTCAAGCCAGTCTTGGGCACAAAACGAGAAATCGCAGGTGAGATAATGGATAAGGTCGAAGAGATTTTGAGGAATGAATGAAGATCATTACCATAGATCCCTGTTTCACAAAAGGAGATGAAGACCTCTTCAGTGGCGAGGCTGAACTTGGCGCTGTCAAAATATGTTCAGAGGCGATCGATGAACTTAAGAAACACTTTGACAGCGTGCAGGTGACGCCAGACAACGAAATGATAATACTTACGAACCCACCGGTTGAAAAGATAATAGTTTTTGATACCGGGCGCGCGATAATCAGACGTATTGCCAGCAAGGGACTTGCAATAAGCAGGTTTGAGTTGCTTGAGGGTCTGCTATGTATGACACTTTAATGATCATTGGCGGCCTGTTCTGGTCTATTACCTATATTCTCATTATCTGGCGTGGTTTTATAGATAAAACATATGGAATGCCATTGGCAGCCCTTTGTGCAAATATTTCATGGGAAGGAATATTCTCTTTTATTTATCCACATTCTCCTCCCCAATTGTATATTAACTACATATGGTTCTTAATCGATGTCGTTATCGTGATGCAATTTCTAAAATACGGAAAATCCGAATTCCCTTCTCTTTCAAAGAATAAATTCATTGCCATGCTCCTGTTTGCCTTAGCTACCTGCTTTGGCCTAGTTTTCTCAATTACCAGGGAATTCAATGACTGGCAGGGCGCATACGCTGCATTCGGACAGAATCTGATGATGTCTGTCCTGTTCATTCTAATGCTTTTTCAGCGCAATGATCTCAGGGGGCAATCGATGTTCATTGCACTTTTTAAAATGATGGGTACTGCAATAAGCAGCCTTGCTTTTTACCTGTATCAGCCTATTTCACAGGGTTCTTTTATTTTGCCATTCCTTTTCATTTCGATTTTTATCTATGATCTGATCTATGTGGTCTTAATTTATCATAAATCCCATGCGCTAAACATGCCTGTCTGGAGAGTCTGAAAAAAAAAACACCGTTTGCTGACAGAAAATGAAAAGCACAAAAACCTGAAAATCTAAGAGAAAGGCTCAAACATCATGACCATCGACTGCATATTCTGCAGAATCATTAAAGGAGAAGCGCCCGCGAATTTCGTTTATAAAGATGAGGACATGGTAGTTTTCCACAATATCAAACCCTCCGCGCCCATCCATGTCCTGATGGTTCCCATCGAGCATATCGAAAGTGTCAACTCTCTTGAAGATGGCGCTGTGATTTCGAAAATGATGGTCAAGGCAAAGGAAGTGGCCCACTCGCTTGGAATTCGCGACAGCGGCTACAAATTAATTATTAATGTTGGAAGAGGCGGCGGACAGGTAATTTTCCATCTTCATATACATCTTATTGGCGGATGGGAAAAAACGTGAAGGGGGAAAATGGTAATTGTATAATTGCCTGGCGGACTTTGAGTAAATTAAATATTCATTTAGACAACAAGTAGTTTTACAAGCACAATAAAATCAATCTCAAATAGTCTGAGTAGGATTCACGGTAGGGCGGCTGGAGTGGGAGTTGGAGTATCGGTTGGAATGGGAGTTGGAGTATCGGTTGGAATGGGAGTTGGGGTCTCGGTTGGAGTGGGAGTTGGAATCTCGGTTGGAGTGGGAGTTGGAATCTCGGTTGGTGTGGGAGTTGGAGTCTCGGTTGGTGTGGGAGTTGGAGTCTCGGTTGGTGTGGGAGTTGGAGTCTCGGTTGGTGTGGGAGTTGGAGTTTCGGTTGGAGTGGGAGTTTGAGTCACAGTTAGAGTCGGTGTGGGAGTCGCAGTTAGAGTTGGTGTGGGAGTTGCAGTTAGAGTTGGTGTGGGAGTTGCAGTTAGAGTCGGTGTGGGAGTCGCAGTTGGAGTGGGCGTGGGAGTTGCAGTTAGAGTTGGTGTGGGAGTCGCAGTTGGAGTGGGCGTGGGAGTCGCAGTTAGAGTTGGTGTGGGAGTTGCAGTTAGAGTTGGTGTGGGAGTTGCAGTTAGAGTTGGTGTGGGAGTTGTAGTTAGAGTCGGTGTGGGAGTCGCAGTTTGAGCTGGCGTGGTAGTTTCAGTTAGAGCCACAGTTGAAGCCGCCGTTGGAGTTTCAGTTGGAGTCACTGCGGGAGTAGTGTTGGAAGTGTCATTAGTGTTGGAGGTGTCATTAGTGTTGGAGGTGTCATTAGTGTTGGAGGTGTCATTAGTGTTGGAGGTGTCATTAGTATTGGAGGTGTCATTAGTATTGGAGGTGTCATTAGTATTGGAGGTGTCAGGTGGGTTGGGAGTTGAAACTTGGGGGGAGGAGTAGCTCCCTCCTGTCAAGATATAATATTCTTTTTTCGGTGAAGGGGCAGGTATAGCTGTAATTATTGGATTAATTATTGGATTTAGCAACGACGGAATACTATTTCCTTTGACAGTGATCTTGATTTTTCGGGTTAATGGGTTAGTATCTTTTGATTCAAATATCAATTCACCTTCAAGAGTAGTGGGATTTGATGGTGCCTTCAGTTGAATGTAGCCACTTCTTTTTCCAGGTTGAGCATCTCCTAAATTCAAAACATTGATGTCTACATTAAAGTTGGATTTGACTTCAAAAGGATCTAATCCCGTCAATTTAATTGTTGCATTGCGTATAGTTCTTGATGAGGGATTATTAATATTAAAAGCGAGTATATAAATCTCATCTGTTTTTACAGTATCCGGATATGATAAATCAAGAGTCGTCAAATTATTTATTGCAGATATGTGAGATTCATTCGAATAGATGATGACATTAGTATCATTGAACGATTTATCGGGCTGAACCAAGGCCTGAGCGAAAAAATAGAACAAACCACTAGCCAAAAACAATATTCCTATGATGAAGCCAATTTTTGCTATCTGAACTTTGGTACCCTTTTCTTCTCGAAAAGTCTCCTTTATCCTGAAGGTAAGGTATAAAATTACAGCTGAAAGCGCTATTATTACAAATGTAATTGCAATTCCAATTCCGATTATTCTTAAATCCATTATTTCTATTTCTCCCTTTTTGGTTTTTCCCACCGCATTGTAAGATTTAGTGTTTCTTCAATGAAAGCCATCATACCAATTACGTCTAAGAAAACAGTATAAAATATGGATAGTGGACTCATGATTATTTCTTTGATGCTCGGTTTAGGGTCTATAAGTATAGCATAGGTCGATACCACAATAGTCAATGCCCAATATAAAACCACTCCTGAAGCGAGATTCATATCAGGACTGTAGACGGCTGTAATAACCATGGCAAAAAGCAACACAATACTTATCAAAGAAGAGCCTAATTCGAACCAAGTATAAGGTACTCCTAACATTCCAGCGGTGCCATATTTAGGGTTCATGTACATTTTCTGGTATTTTGCCAGAACCTGGAGGATACCTCGAGACCATCTTCTTCTTTGTTTCATAAGATCTTCTATGCTATTTGGCGCCTGGGTAAAAGCTATTGCCCGAGATTCATATTCTACATGATAACCAGCCTGCAGGATTTTCATTGTAATATCAAAATCCTCAGCAAAGGTATCTGTTGGGAAGCCGCCTACTTCATGAAGGACTTCGGTCTTCAATGCTGCAATAGCTCCTGGCACTATCATAACGCAGTGGAGAATAGATTGAGATTTTTTTAACAGGTTTATAGATGTTGTGTACTCCAGTGATTGCAGGATTTTCATCAACCCTTTAGGGTTATCGACTTTTACATTACCAGCGACAGCTCCAAGCCGAAGGTTTTTGGAAAATCGTCTGGATATCCATTTAAGGGCATCAGGGTGAAGCTTTGAATCTGCATCAACGGTGAGCACTATTTTCCCTGAAGCACTCTTGATTCCAGAGTTGATAGCACCGGGTTTTCCAGTATTATTCTGACGGATAGTTTTTACTCCTTTATCATTAAATTCCGAGGCTTTAATAAATGTATTATCTAAAGACCCATCATCCACAACTATTATTTCGTAATTCGGGTAATTTAAATTTAACATAGAATTTATGCAACTGGATATACTGATTTCCTCATTATAAGCGGGGATAATGATCGAAATCTTAAGGAAATCATCTTTTTCTTCTTTTTTAATAACTTTATAAATAAAATATATAAAATCATCTTTAGTTTTTAAAAATGTATAGATGAAAGAAAGTGAACATAAAATAACGAGCCGCAAAACAAGGATAAAAAGAATCCCATAAAATAAAAAGAAATTCCAATTTTCTGTTGTTGTTTGCAGGGATGGAAATCTAATGAGTGTAGAAATTGTAGAAAAGGTGGTCATTTTATCAAAACCCTTAAATTTAATTAAGGTCAATGCATTGCATTCTAAGATGCACATACAGCTATTTTCAATATAAACATATCGACTGTTTTGAGTTTTTTTGAGTTTTTTTAAGTAAATAATTTCAAAAGTCTCAAAGCACCGTGCAAAATATTAAAGATAAAGAAAGAATGTAATGACCTTATGGCCAGGGATGTCGTTCGATTTATTATCCTCACGTTTTTCGTCTTGATCAATATGAATCTGTTCTTTGAGGAAGCGAGTGCCTTCATCTATACAGATGCGACCAACAATGCAGACACATATTTAATGCAAAACAGAGCGAATGAAAATTTTGGTTCTTCTGATTCTCTGGGTATTTATGGCATTGGAAATAGGATGATAACTTTGATGAGCTGGACGCTTCCAGAGGGTACTGGAAATATAAACGAGATCACCTTGAATATGTACTGTAAAAAATGGGATTCTTTCCCTGTAGCCCCTATTAAATTAAACGTATTGAAGAATGGTTTCAATGAATATGAGGCGACATGGGATAAAAATCCATCTTCTATAAATTGGATCAAACAGGAAACCATGATGCCCGATCAAGCTGTAGATAGTGTATTGATTGATAAAGAGGGGATATATTCATGGGTTATAAAAGGCAACGGAGCAGAAAAAAGTTTTGATTCATTGACATGGGGCGATTCGATCAATATTTCTTTGTCGTTACCAGATAACAACAGTTGGCAAGGAGTCCAGTGTTATTCTAAAGAAACTGCTCAATCGCTTTACAGGCCTTCTCTTATTGTAACTGATGAGAGCAGTTCACCTCCTGAAATTATTGATCCCAAATCTGAGTCCAGGAAAACAAATGCATTGATCCTTTCGAAGAGTGATTTGATCTCATATTCGAGGATCAATTACGGGACTAACAGAACGAACCTCGATAAGTGGTCTGAATATGATCTACCAGGTACATGGCACTATAATATTCTTAGCTCCCTTGATACGGGTACAATTTATTATTATAAAATATATATATATAACTCTATTGATCTTGGTTATTTTACTGAATCACCATTATTTAGTTTTTCAACTCAAGAGGAAACTTCGATCAAGATCCCGCTTGTTACATTTGTTTTTGACGATGGATTCAAATCCACATATAGCCGTGCTTTTCCTGTCCTGAACAGTTCCCTTTTCCCGGGAGTAACTGCAGTTATTTCATTAAATGCTATCGGGGGATATGCAAATTATATGAACATAACTGAATTACAGACCCTCCAGGAAAATAAATGGGAGATCGCAAGTCATTCTGTAACGCATCCTGACTTACAATTAATAAATGACACCCAGCTTGATCATGAATTATTGGATTCTAAGAACACACTATGGTCAAATGGTTTTAACGTCTATAATTTCGTTTCTCCTTATGGTTCCTACAATTCGCATACGCAAGCTCATATAATGAAGTATTATGATTCAGATAGAAGTACTCAAATTGAAGAGGTTCCACCAGGTAATGAATATCCATTACCCGGAAAAAGCATATGGAGCAACACTACGCCAGATGAAGTGAAAAATTGGGTAGATAAAGCCATCAATAACAATTCCTGGCTTATCCTGGTATTCCATAATATAGCTGATCATCCCGGAGAAGACACTCCGATGTGGACAGAAGGAGAATGGAGAACAGATGAATTGGCGCAAATTGTCAGATATATTGAATCCAAAGAAAGTTTAAGGGTGGTAACGATCCGGGAAGGACTGACCATGTCCTTTAAAAATAAAGGAATTTATGCCAGCACAACAACAAAAACCCTAACAAATAAAATTAATTCTAATGGAAGAATTAATTATAGCAAGACAGTAACTGGTCATCCAGAGGTCAATATGATGGTACAGCCTTCTTTTGGCCAGATAAATGTCACAATCCTTGACTGGACATCTTATTATAAAAGATGGAATGAATCTGGAAGCTTGTCTTCTTACCATATAATAGGCGACTTTCCCACTGATACGTCTGTCGGGATCAAGATAAACGGCTCTGATTGGAAACAATTTATCAGCAATTCATCCGGATATGTTACCTTCAACTACGACGAAGGTTATACTGATCATGAATTTGAAGCAATAACACCACAATTTAAATCACAATTAAGTCAAACACCTCCTATAAATCAAACACCACAAATGACACAATTACAATCGACATCAACGCGGGCATTATCATATCTAACACCACTCCTGAAAGGCCCGGCATTGATGGCCGTTCTAGGTATCGTATTATTTTTCCTTTCAGGACTGTATCTTATTATGCGCAACAAGAAATAATATGAAAAGAACAACAACTATAATTTGGATTATTGCAGTGGCGATAATAATTCTCCTTATTTTGACACAATATTCTGTGCATAAGGAAGTCCAGGGATTCTATTCGCTTTATGCCAACCAGAGCGATTGGCAAAATCTAAGATTTGACCTGTTATCAACACTAATATTGTATTTTATTCATCCAACTGCAGATGGTAATATCGATATAAGTGACTCAGATGTGCCCTCAGCTCTGGTTGAACTTGCACATAAAAACGATGTAAAAGTGGTAATTTCAATACAGACGGAAGATAAATCGATTACAGATGCCATATTGACAACTTCTAAAGACGACTTCCTGGATAATATATTACATTTTATACAAAAAAACAATCTTGATGGTGTTGATATCGATATAGAAAAAATAAGTGAGATAAATTCAATTACTGGAGGTCAGAATAGGCCATTAATGACCAGCTTTATGAAAGACCTTAGTGTTAAACTGCGCAGGAGCGATCCAAATTATCGAATTTCCATAAATGTTGGCGGATATTATCCTGACATTAACAGGGTTTTTGATCTAACTGTTATACAAAACTCTGTGAATTATATAATGGTAATGGGTTATGACTATCACTGGTTTGATGGTCCAACAGCTGGTTCTGTGGCCCCTATAGATTCTTATGACGATGGGTCATCAATAAGGGATAGCATGAATTATTATTCCAAACTTGTTGATAAGAGTAAGCTATTACTTGGAGTCCCATATTATGGATTAGAATGGAATACAAAAAATGGAGATAGAGAATCACCAACTACTTCTCAAGGTGTATATTATAGCTATCTTGAGATCAAAGATAAAATAGGCCAGCATGGTAGAATATGGGACGGTACATGGAAAACTCCATGGTACAAATATCAATCCGAAGGAGTATGGCATCAGGGACACTATGATGATGTACAGTCTTTGGGTATTAAATATGATCTGGTTAACTCATTTCATATCGCCGGAATCGGAATATGGGAATTGGAATATGGTTCTGGTGAATCTGAATTATGGCAGTTGATCCAGGACAAATTTGGAAAGCATAATTGATACATCCTGACCATCGACTGCATTTTCTGCAAAATTGTCAAAGGGGAAGCGTGAATTTCGTTTATAAAGATGAGGACAGGATAGTTTTCCACTCTATCAAAACCCTACGCGCTTATCCATGTCCTGGCGGTTCCTATCGCCCGACCCTATATAGACCACACCGCCTGAAACCGAAGGAGAAGATTCAACACTACCTCCTATCGTGAGTTCGACAGCAACTCAAGCGGTGTTGACCTCATTGAAGTGCCAGTATGCTCAACGACATGCCTGAACACCGGCCAGTCTCATGCCTGTCTCAAACTTTCTCCAATCTTAGGTTATCGAAATAGTATCTATTTCCTGTCGCAAATGGTTTATTAGGAGAGGAAAATTAGAAATTTGTATATTCTTGGAGCAGAAATAGTATTATTATAATGATTATCATAAAATCACGTTTTTTCTTAATAAAACCATCAATAAACCTTCTAAAACAAAAACAACTCGCAATAAACGGTAAAAAACTAACTAAAATTATAGTTGTATTTATATGTATTCTTTTCGTATAAGTTTGTAGAAATTAATACCCGTCTAATTGAAATCAATACGGTCGATGCGACTAAAGCAACCTCAGTACGTTATAAGATATGTAATATATAATAAAATAGGAAGGTTTGAAATGAGAAGCCAAAAAAGAGAGATACACACAACCATACCAACCAATACTTACGATATGCTGCTGGAACTTGGCAGTGGAATACTGAACGACGGAATAGAGAAAGCGGTTGATTTGGCATTGAAAAAACAATACACTGTTCATGAAGAATTACAAAAAATTGCAGCACATATTTTAAACTTTAACTCTGTACCTGCCAGTCCAGAGAATTTAGAGAACATCGAATTTAAAAACTAACCGAAATGCAGAAATCATCGAGCATCAATGTCGATGCCGATCGGATTTCAATCCGGATTTAGTCACCGGATATACACCTTACGATGTAAGAGGCCTGTAGGCATTGTTTTTACCTACATAAGTATATTCTTTCAATCTTTATTGAAAATATTTAGCATCACAGGATACCTGCCAGTCAGAATCGAAAAAATGCCCGCCTGAAACCGAAGGAGAAGATTCAACACTACCTCCTATTGTGTAGTTCCACAGCAACACAAGCGGTGGTGAACTCATCAGAAGTGCCAGTATGCTCAGCGAAATGCCTGAACACCGGCAGTTTCAAACTCAAACTTTCTCCAATCTTACGTTATCGATATAGTATCTATCTCCTGCTGTCGCAAATGGTGCAAGCCAGAACCTCAATCGCCCATCGTTTACCGCCCCCGTGAAACCAGTTGTGGTAAATTCAGTAGAGAATTCCTTCCAGTCTTTACCGAGATTGAACTTTTGGTCAAGACCGTAGGGAGTAAAGGGTGAAATATGTTTGATCAATACTACCGTCAGATCGTGTCCTGTCGACGAATATGCTGCAAAACTCAACCGATACCGGGTTTTCGGTTCCAGGGGTATTCCCTTCTGATATAACTGGATGTTCGTACCGCCACTGAATAGAGCAATATTTGCAGAATTTGCCGCCTCAAAACCCGGGGGAGCTGCTTTGAAAGTACCTGATCCGGTCGTATAGAATTGCCATGAAGTAGCCCCAGATTCAAATCCCGGGTTGTCAATAATATTGGCTGTACCTGTTATATTGTAGATACCTGTCACTATTGTTGTCAAATCTTTATTGACATCGACCTTTTGCAAAGAGGGGGTCGAATAACCCGAAATCGTACCAAATGACACGTTATGGACCCCAACAGATACCAGCCCACTCCACGATCCTGTTCCTTTCATTACAGAATCTACATAAATAACGCCGTTTTCCGGAGTCGTTGTGACTGACAGTGTTCCTGTTACTTTCTCCAACCGAACATCATCAATATAATATGTATCTCCCGCTTCCGCAAACGGTGCAAGCCAGAACATGAGGCGTCCGTCGTTTACATTATCTTTGAAACCTTTCGTCGTAAATTCAGTCGAGAATGCCTGCCAGCTCGTGCCAAGATTTGCCGTATATGCCAAACCGTAGTTGGTATAGGGTGAACCGTGCTTGATCAAATTCACACTCAGGTCATGCCCGGACGTTGAATTGGCCGCAAAGCTTAACCGATATCTTGTGTTTGGTTCCAGTTTAACTCCTATCTGATACAGCTGGATGTTCGAACCGCCGCTGTTCAAAGCGATCTTAGCAGCCTGGATTCCTTCATATCCGGGAGAGGCTGTGATAAAAGTACCGATACCGCTATTATAGAACAGCCATGAGGTAGTTCCCAATTCAAATCCTGGATTCATAATGACTCCGACTGGTTGTATCTTTGGCTGATTCGTAAAGTTCAGGTTCATAACATCCAGACCTCCTATAGTAACCAGGTTGAAAGTGGCATTTGTGGGAGTAAATCCGACCCTCATTTCCTCAGTTACATTATAGCTGCCATTTGCAAGGTTCATGAATTGGTAGAATCCGTTAGCATCTGTCAGGTTACTGGCTATTAATGCGCCTGTTGTGGCATTCTTAAGACTTATATTCCATCTCTGAATTCCTGCTTCACCTGCATCCCATTTTCCATTGCCGTTGGTGTCGTTTATCTTGAATCCTGAGATACTACCATTTCTGATCATTGGTCGTGTCACAGTCCAGATCCACGTTTGCATGTCGCTGCCATTAGTGTTTTGGGCGATCGCAGATACATTCCATATCCCGGGGGCCACGCTAGAGTTGGTATAGGATGATGTCAATACACTAGTCTCGTTGAATACATCAATTCCATAAATCTGCCAGGTTATGTTCACTGTCTGGTTAACGGTGATGCTGAAAGTTCTTGATTCACCCTCATTATTTGTCACTGTTGAAGTAGCTGGAGAGAAGCTGGTTATATTGGGCGCTCCAGGACCTGGTGTACTGACAGGGATCAAAGGCAGATAATCTCCGCCATTTGCTATTCCGCCTGAGGAAGTGTAGGGAAGCATTGTATCTCCCAGGCCATCTCCGTCAGTGTCGATACCTGCGTAATCGCTCCAGAAATTGCCTCCTGAGAATGCGCCATTGATGATATTTGTTCCAGGTGTTTTTGGGATGTTCCAGATGTTGTTTCCATCGTCAAAGGCATTGTTGGGGTTGCTGAAGTAGTTGTTATTAATGGTATTATTTATAGAAGAATAAATACTGATTCCATATAAATTGTTCGAGGCGATATTGCCCGTAATATTATTATTACTGGAAGAAGAGAGGTAGATACCATGTGCGTTGTTATTGTATGAAGCGGTGTTGCCTATCAGATTATTATTATTTGAGGACGCGAGCATAATTCCAATACCGTTCGAATTTGCAGTATTGCCTGAAAGAAAATTACTTTCTGAAAAGTCGAGTCCTATTCCCATACTCCCATAAGATTTTGAGTTTGCAGTGTTACCTGTGAGATTATTGTTATTGGAATAATAACCTGACCTTATGGGTTTCATAGGCTACATATCAAAAAGTTCCTCTTCTAAACCCAACTTTTTCAAAATCTCTTTTTGCTCTTTGGTGAAAACTGTAAGCTTTTCAATTTCTTCTCCCCCAATAGTAAGGGTGGTTTTTCTGATTCGTCCCATTTCTTCCAAACCCTCCCTTACTCCTTCCCAACCATTGGAATTTATCTGATTTTTATATAATGCTATGGCAAGATATGCAAGATAGCATATAAAAATATAAACATCAATATGCCCTTCCTCAAAATGCCTTACAGGTTGCAT
>Ga0209540_10000609_pt1 | contig 32216 bp, 18 predicted proteins | sample BarGraIncu01121A_FD_184501 | JGI IMG/M metagenome (GOLD analysis project Ga0209540, IMG submission 184501) | Arctic peat soil microbial communities from Barrow, Alaska - Barrow Graham LP Incubations 011-21A (SPAdes) (version 2) | ecosystem: Environmental > Terrestrial > Soil > Wetlands > Peat... | reverse complement strand
CCGATCATCTCTTGCAGCAGGCAAGCCGTAGCAGGATAGTGCATGTCGGGAGAGTTTGTTCCAACAATGATCAAATCAACATCATTCGGAGACATGTGTGCATCTTCCAGGGCTCTTTCAGCAGCAATTTTTGCGAGGTCACTCGTTGCCTGGTCTTTTCTTGCAAAACGTCGTTCCGTAATTCCTGATCTGCTCTTTATCCATCCATCAGTCGTGTCGAGAATCTTCTCAAGATCAGCATTGGTAACAATCTGTTCAGGAACATAACTACCCAACCCAACGATTCCTACCATCAAACAACTCCTGCATTAAAGAGTTTCATTATCAACAAAAACCGCAGCAATGACGCCCTGTGCTACGAGAGAATCCCCACAATAAATCTTGCTCTCACTTCTTGCAACGTTATGCCTGAAAGAAAGAAGCCTTGATTTTACAATAAGAGTCTGTCCAGGAAACACCTTCTTTAGAAATCTGAACTTGTCCACTCCGGCAAAAAAGCCAAATAAGTTTCTATTCTTTGGAAGAGTAAGTATCAGAAATGTAGATACCTGCCCAGCAAACTCCATCAGAATAACACCAGGAACAATAGGCATCTGTGGAAAATGCCCCTTGAAAAAAAACTCCTTTCCAGTAAAAGTCTTCTTGCCTGTCACGCTTTCGCCGGGCACAAGGTCAGTTATCTCGTCGACAAAGAGGAATGGTTCTCGTTGAGGGAGTATTTGTTCTATATCCCCCTTGGACAACTTCAGTTCATGCGTGTTCGTCTTCAACTAGGACCTCCTGCCTAAATCATACGACATCAAGAGGATTTTTCGAATTCATCGCACGGGACATCTCTATACTCTTTCTGCAACGTTTCAATCAGTGCTTTCACGGAGATTATCTCCTTTACACGATACGCATTTGCACCAGCAAAAACAAAACCATTCTTAAGATTTCCTTTCTTAGCGTTTGTTAACGCAAGTGCAATACAATAAGGAGAATTAGCATAATCACACGGCTTTAAACACTTCCAGGGACAATTCATAGGCTTCTTGACTCCCTGGGTTACGTCATCCAGGAACTTATTCCTGATCGCCCGTCCTGGCATTCCGACAGGACTATTTATGATGACAATATCCTCTTCTTTGCTTTTTATGTAAGCTTCTTTAAATTCCATTGAAGCATCGCACTCATAAGTTCCCACAAACCTTGTTGCCATCTGAACTCCACTTGCTCCTAACTGAAGAGACCTGTAGATGTCGGCTCCAGTAAATATACCACCTGCGGCAATAACAGGAATGCTTTCCCCGTAACGTTGCTCGTAAGTTTTCATGACGGCAATAACATCGGGAAGTATCCTTTCCAAGGCGTAATCAGGGTTATCAATCTCTTCCCTTTTGAATCCAAGGTGTCCACCAGCCATCGGGCCTTCAACAACTACTGCATCTGGTACGACACCATACTGCTTCGCCCAATATCTAAAGATAAGTTCTGCAGCTCTTCCTGAGGAAACGATAGGAACAAATTTTGTCCTGTTCTTTTCATTCTTGCCCTGCAAGATCTTCTCCGGGATTTTGAGAGGAAGCCCCGCTCCTGAAATAATGAGATCAGCACCCTCCTCCACCGAGATATTTACGTGATCATCATAGTCTGAAAGAGCGACCATGATGTTGACACCGATGATGCCTTTCGTCTCTTTGGCTTTCCTTATTTCTTTTCTAAGCGCTCTTGCGTTTGCCTCTCTGAAATCTTTACCAAAGTCCGGCTCCAACATACCAATCGCTGCAGAAGAAATAACTCCAATAGCTCCTTCCTTTGCAACTGCTGATGCTAAACCCGATAAAGAAACACCAACGCCCATGCCCCCCTGAATAATCGGTACACGAGCTTCCAGATCACCTATCTTGAGAAGTGGCATCTCGCTCATGTGCTGACTCCTGATAAATGAGGTACAACAACTGAATCTATTGGATCAGTTTCTCTCGAAACTGTTCTTTGCAATGGATAAAACTGTCAGGCTCTGCCACGAGAACATCATTCCAAGGTACTATAGTCCCTTTGTTGAAGAAATTTCGAAGATGCCACATCGACTCATTCAACATGGAGGTGAATGATGACAGAATACTGCTGGTCCTTCCTGCGTATACTCCGTCCTTCCTACGCAGGCGGGAATCCAGTCTTGTTTGTGCAACCGTCATGTCCCTTTTCCGTCATTCCCGCGCAGGCGGGAATCCAATCCTTTTTGTCTCTCAGCGCAGCAATTGGCTGTATACTAATAAAGTAGAGGCGTGCTTGGTATGCCGCCCCGATCTCGGGAGGAATGCGATGCTGGGAGCAGTGGCAGGCGACATCATCGGTTCGGTGTACGAGTTTCATGCCATCAAGTCGATGGACTTCCCATTGTTCAGCGAGGGCTCAAAGTGGACAGACGATACGGTCCTGACCATGGCCGTGGCCCAGACGCTGCTGACAGGCCGCCCTTACGAAGAGACGCTGCGCAAGTTTGCTCTGGAGCATCCAGATGCCGGCTTCGGTGGGCGGTTCAGGCAGTGGTTCACCACGCCGGGCGCGAAACCGTACGACGGCTTCGGCAACGGGTCGGCTATGCGCGTCAGCCCCGTCGGCTGGGCATTTGACACATTGGAGGAAACACTGGAGGAGGCGCAGCGTTCAGCCGAGGTGACCCACAACCACCCGGAGGGCATCAAGGGTGCTCAGTCAGTGGCGGCCGCCATCTTCCTTGCCCGCCAGGGGACCAGTCAGGTTGTCATCCGGGATGTGCTCGAGGCTCGGTTCGGGTACGATCTGCATCGTACCTACGACGACATCCAGCCATCCTGCTCGTTCGACCAGACGTGCCAGCGGTCGGTACCCGAGGCACTCATCTGCGCGTTGAGCTCCATGTCCTTTGAGGGCGCGGTGTGCCGCGCAGTTGCCCTGGGCGGTGACGCCGACACACAGGCCGCGATCGCGGGCTCGGTGGCCGAAGCACTGTACGGTGGAGTCTCAGAGAGTATCGCCAAGGAAGTACGCGCCCGCCTGACCCCGCAGTTCATCGGCATCCTCGACGCCTTCCAGGAGAAGTACCACATCCCGCATTCATAGGCTATCCGGCAAGCCAATTCGTCATTCCCGCTGTGCTTCATCATTCCCCCCGAGCCTTTCTGTTCAAGGCAAGGGGTGCTTTCCCCGAGCACTTTATTCCCATGCCCCCGAGCATGTTAGTCCAATGCGAGGGGTGCTTCTGAGTGGCGCTCTACCGCCCCGGCGGGAATCCATCCGTTGTAGCGAGACACCTGACGTCAATTGTCGTCTATTTTTGCTTCCAGAACTTTCTGGATAGAGGTCGAAACGTTCGACAGAAGATTATATCCTGTAGCTGCCTCGATAACGTCAACACTGGTAAGGTACGTCTGCCACTTCGAATCGACGCTGTTTGTATTCGGCGTATCGATGGCAATGACGCGCGTGCTTGTTGTAATACGGCTTAGGTCCTTGTCTCCATTAGATAGGACAACAGCTACCTTCCAAATATGTGCCGGCACCGTAACGTGCCCGCTATCAATCGTCGTTTGATAACTGCTTGAACCCGTCCCTCCTGTACCGTAGGACCCCATGACAACATAAACTTCATTCCCCTGCGTTACCAAACTACGGAGATAACTCTCGAAGTTATTCCAAGTTTGCTGATTATTGTTAGGGGCCTGTGGAATCATATTCGTCATCAGGAAGGTCGATGAATTGGCGGCAACAGTGGACGTTCTGTCTGCTGATGGACAGTTGTGGCCACGGTCGAAACCACTACCGGAATAGCCGTTCGCTTGCACCTGATACCAGCCAGCAGAGAGGGTGCTATCAGCACGAAAATCATCCTTCCTCGGAGTAGACCCCAACGATGAACTGCCAACATACCAGCTCACCCAGTTCGGTTCACCACGGTCCCGGTTATAGGACAGAACGTAATACCCGCTGTCCATCAAATAGTTATCAGGAGAGGAACTGCTGTCATGCACGGCATTGCTGGGATTACCCAGGAGTAAATTGCTTCCATCGGCAGGCAATGCAACTGTTGATTTCGAGTAGGTAAGCGTGATCATCTTGGTCATCGCGTCGTATTGAACGTCGATACCAAGCGATTCCGCGACAAACCGGAGAGGGAGCATCGTCCGCCCGTTCATGATGACAGGCACAACCGCAGAGTTTGCTGCATCGATCGCAAGGGTGGTGCCGTTCAGCGATGCCTGTGGCTTGTCAATCCAGAGATCGAGAGAATCCTTCCCCAGCGTGACCGTGACCTTGCGCGTAGAGGACTCCCAGGCAACGGATCCTCCAAACGCTTCGATGATGGCGCGAATAGGCACAAGCGTCCGTCCTTCGACGATGACGGGCTTGGTCCCTTGGGTGTCGATCGGTTGCTGCACTCCGTTGACGGACATGGATGCGTTGCCGATCCACAGTTTGATCGTCGTTGACGACAAGGCAGCGCCTAGGAGTCCTGCGACCAGGAGAATGGTTACCAGGACAGCCAGGAGATGCGTTCTCCTCATGAGTGCACCCCCTCAAGAATCTGCAACTACCACATGATACCACATCTGCCAAATAGACGGTGTCTTTGGGGTCAGCTGGTAATTCGAGCTGTGTGGTACATGCGGAGAGTGACCGCCTTTGCCTCCGTCATTCCCCCGTTCTCCCCTCTGTCATTCCCGCGCAGGTGGGAATCCAATCTCGTCCCTGTTGGGCTTGTTGTCCGGTTCTAATACTGGGCCGCCGTCAACGTCGCCAGGGCAACGAAGTTCTGCTCGTCGGCGGTCTCACGGACAAGAACGACGGGTGACTCGATGGTCATGTTGGTCGGGCTGGAGGCCCAGTGGGACGCGGTAGTCGCGCCATTCCGGGAAGAGCGCGCCAGCCGTGTCGTGCCACAACACAGGAAGTAGTGGTCGCCCTCCTGCATCACGTGAAGGGCTGAAGGGTCCAGGTTACGCAGTGAGGTCGGTACATCCCGGTTTGTGGGCTGACACGAGCAGAAGCTAAGCTTGGTGTCTCCGGGGTTCAGTTCATAACTCCAGACGGACTTTGGCAGGGACGTCGGGTCTACCGCCGGCTTGATGTCCGATCGATAAGCGAGCGGTGGTATGAGCAGCTGCTCCAGCAGTGGGCGCTCACAAGGCGCAACGAACATCGTCAGTCGTGAACGGGCCCGTGTGCAGGCCACGTACCAGACGCGCCGTTCTTCTTCCGTGATCTGCAGGCGATCTGTTCCGACCAGGATGACGTCGTCGAACTCGGTTCCCTTGGATTTGTGCATCGTGTCCACGAAGAGCTGTTGACCGTCGCCGAACGTGCGCGTCGAGGACGTAGACGGCTCGAAGGTCCATCGCACCAGGTCGTGCAGCAGGTCCTGGCCGGTCAGCTCGTCGGTGCCGTCGGACCCAAGGTCGCGGATCCAGTCACGCGCTTCCTGCATCTGCCAGTCGCGCAGGTTCTGCGCCTTTTGCAGGCTGTTGCAGAGTGCACCCAGGGCGCTGATGCTATACAGCTGATGTGGGTTGGCTGTCAGGTCGTTCTTGACCAGCCACATGGACAGCGGCAGGTAGCTGCAATGGCGCTGGTTGAGGTCAGTGAACTTAATGCCTTTGTGACGCAGTGTCCATCGAATGTGGGCGATGTCGGTGTTGGTGCGTCCCAGGATGGCGACACTGCGGTCCGCAGATTGCTGCAGGAGTCCCAGGATATTGGCGGATTCTTCTGCACGGGACCGGTAGTCCGTCCAGAACACCGAATGAGGCTGAGACGCTGGCTGCGGGTCATGCGCACGGAGTGTCATGTCCTTCTTCATGCGGTCGTGGTTGCTCTCGATGAGGCGGTTTCCGAATGTCACAATGCCGGGGAGTGACCTGAAGTTGACGCTGAGGCCGTATTGGACGGCATCGTAATCTTTCTCGAACGCACGGATGTGCCGGACGTCAGCCCCGTTGTATGCATAGATGTTCTGGTCGTCATCGCCGATGGCAAAGATGTACTGACGGTCGCCCGATTCGCGCAGCCTCCCCACGAGGGCACTGACCATCCGATATTGGTCAGCCGTAATGTCCTGGTACTCGTCGATCAGCACGTAGCGGTAGGGCAATGTCAGTCGCTCGGTCTCGGCGTGGTGCTCCAGGATATCTGCCGCAGTCGTGATGGCATCCCTGAATCCTTCCTCCCGGTGATCGCCGCGCAGCAGCTGTAACACGTCGACGTGGCAGACTTCTCCGAGGGCAAAGGAGTGAAACGTCTGGACGGCAATGGATAGGGCAGTCTCCCCCAGCAGGTCGTGAAGGCGCCTGCGGATATCCTGCCGGGCCGCGTGGTTATAGACCAGGACAAGGATTGTCGCGGGGTTGACGTTTTCCTCAGTGATCAGAGCGACCACCTTGGTCACGAGGAGCCGCGTCTTGCCGGATCCCGGTCCCGCTAGCACCATGACCGCATCCCCCTTTGCTCGGAGGACCGATGCCTGTTCCGACGAAAGCGCGTCCAGCGCCGTGATCACCTTGACGGATTTCTGCCATGTCATTGGCTTGTAGATAATGTTCTCGACGTCCAGCAGATGAGTCTTGACGAACTCCTTCTCCGTCAGGCGGAAGTAGTCGGCAAGGAATTCCTGTCCCTGGTTGCCAAACAGGTTCGCGATGCCCAGTCGTTTTGCCAGCATGGCAAGGCAGTATTGTTCTACTGCTCGCACCTTGAAGTACTGCTCATCCTGCATCGCCTTGAGGTCCTGTCCATGGATCGTGGAAACCTTCTTTGCCACGCGAACCTCCAGGCTCATGACCGGCGAGAACAGTCCTGGCACATCGAGCAGCGTGACGAAGTGGAACAGCGACAGCAGCCGGACACCTGCATCCAGGACTGCCGTCCCCTCGTCGCCCAGATTGAGAGCGGCTATCAGAGGAGCTGCATCGACCGTGAGCACCTTGCCCGATGTTTCCTGAACCATTTCGAGGAAGTGCCGCATCATCTGGTCCGTGCCGGCGCACAGCACGCTCAGCTGGTCAGCGGTAACTGGCGCACACGCCCCGTCCACATCAGGGGGCGAGAGTGTGACTGCGAAGCGACCATGGCTCCTCTTGCTGAACTTCAGGGCGCGGACACAGGACAGGGCCGACAGCAACTCGTAGAGCCGTGACTGCTCCACGATCTTCGTCGATGTCGCCTGTTCGATACGGAGGACCATGGTGTCGGCGTCCACCATCAGCGCCGAACCGGGATCCTTTCGTTCTGCCGGATGAAGCATGTCCTCCGTCAGTGCAGCAGCCAGTGACTTCATCTGCGTCGTCAGCAGGTCCAGCTCAGGCAGGATGTCCTTTGTCTTCTTCGGGCGCAGACTCAGGCGCAGGGTCATGGTGTACTCAAGGATCTTCAGCTGGTGCATGGTCTCCATGGTTCGCCACACAAGCTGGCGGTCGACGCCGAGTGCCGCGAGCAGACGGTCGGTGTTCACCGTGCCCGACGAGGTATCGTCAACCGACGTGACCTCGAACTGGTCGAACAGGTACACCGCGATAGCCCTCGTCTGTGCCGTCATGCAGGCCGACTTCTCCAGCAGGGCGAGCCCGCTTTCCTTGTCCATCAGCAGGTGCAGACTTACTGCCTGGCTACGGTTGAGGCTGCGCTGGACGGCGTCCTGGAGCTCGAGGAAGTGTATTGCCACGCTCGTGCGTGTGTCATAATCATGGTCATCCATACCGAACGAGAGATCGCCTTCCTCGTCGTCCACGATCTCCCCTGCCGTCAACTCGAGATAGATGGTGTCCGCTTCTCTCGCGCGGTTGCGCAGGATGCGGAAGATCCCTTGCAGATCCCGCCAGCCGATCTGCTGTCTCAGCAGCATGTTGTACTGGGCCCCGATGTCCTGTTCGCTGTAGATGGCGACGGTCTCCGATGGCAGCCCATCCCGGCCGGCGCGGCCGATTTCCTGGACATACGCCTCGAGAGAGTCTGGTGCGTCGATCAGGACGACTGAGCGGACATCCTTCTTGTCGATACCCATCCCAAAGGCCGTCGTCGCGACCATGACACGGACCTCGCTGTCCTGAAAGGCCTGTTGCTTGGCTGCGCGCGTCTGTGGGTCGAGTCCTGCGTGGTAGTAGTCGGCGGCAATGCCTTTATCGAGCAGGAACGCCGTGATGTCGACTGTCTTGGCGCGTGTGCGGGCGTACACGATAGCAGGGCCGTCGTTCTCCTGCAGGATGCGCAGCAGCTCTGGCTTTTTGCGGTCCTCGGGCAGCTCTACGATGTGGTAGCTCAGGTTGGTGCGCTGCTCGTCCGGAGTGAAGCGTTGGAACGGCCGGATGGTGCACCGCGAGAACTGTGCCTCGATCTCCTCCACGACCTCCCGTTTTGCCGTTGCGGTGAAGCAACTGATCGGGACCGCCGTGCCGGTGATGTTGTGGATGGCTGTCGGGATATAGGTATAGTCGACGCGGAAGTTGTGCCCCCATTGTGAGATGCAATGTGCCTCGTCGATGACCCAGCGGCCGATCTCACGTGACGACAGCAGCTGGACGGTACTACGGTTGCGCAGCTGCTCCGGGCTGATGAACAGGAGGTCGACGTTGCCCAGGCGTACCTGGTCAAACACGTCCTTGCGCTCCAGTGGGGACAGAGCGCTGCCCAGGAGTGCAACGTTGGGGATCTCGAAGCGTTGGCGCAGGTTGTTGACCTGGTCCTGCATCAGCGAAATGAGCGGCGTCAGGATGATGGTCAACTTCTTGCTCCGTTCGGCCTGCATCAGCGCGGGCAACTGGAAGCACAGGGACTTGCCGCCGCCTGTCGGCAGGACAGTCAGCACGTTTTCGCCTGCCAGGGCCGCTCGCACGATGGCCTCCTGGTTCGGCTTGAAGTCGTCGAAGCCAAACAACTGGAGCAACTTTTCACGTGGGCTGGACGCACGGCACCATGCACAGGAGGGGTCGTCACAGCTCGTGTCACGCAGATCGTGCAGGAACTGCGGGACATACGGCGTCTGTTCGCGCGGCCACTGGCCGATGACGGATACACCATCGTCCTGGTAGATCCAGGCGAGGACAACCGCCAGTGCCCACGCAGCCATCTCGTCGCCCCATGCCTGCTGGACGACAGCGGGCAGTGCATGCGTGCACAGGTGTGGTCCCCAGGTCCGCGTAATAGCGGCCAGGAGATCCTCCTGCGTTAGTGCCTCCGGCACACCGCCGAGTTGGGCTGCCACTTCTGATGTCCGGGAGTAGCGTCCGAGCAGCGTAAGCAGGACGGAGCGAACCTCACGTAGCAGTTTGTCCAGCTCCTTACCTTCGTCTCGCATCAGTTGGACAGATTCGAGCGAGTCCTGAACGGGATCGTTTGGTGCCAGAGGGAAGGGCTTGTAGTCCTTGTAGAGGTGATGGTAGGGGTTGTGCGGAAACGCGACGGGGCTGATGGGCAGGGTGTCGATGATGGCTTTGCCTGCTAGCGCTTCCTGCATGGTCGTGGGGAAGTGCTCCAGCAGGAACGGGATGTCCGAATCGACGATGTTGTGTCCGACAAGGATGTCTGCAAGGGCCAGCTGCTCGATCAGGTCCCCGGCCTCCTTGGCCGTGCAGTGGCCTGTCTCAGGGTGTTCAGGGTCGGTCGTATAGATGGCCCAGCCGGCACTGATGAGGTGTTCGCCCTTTCGGTCCGTCTCTATGTCGAACGCGCACAGTCGTTTCATCCAACCCTCCTGCGACAGCATAGTCCGTCTGTCGCACAAGACCAGATGAGTGGTGTCAGTGGCTTTCGCGCTGCAGGGCTATGCCGGAAATGGATTTGAGCGGAGGACTGCATGTCATGGGACGGCAGGTGGGAGATGGCGAGTCCATCGTGGCGCATTTGCGAAGCGCGGTTGGCTGGTTGCACAATGCTCTCGCTCTCAGACAGACGGCATGAGTCTCAGTCTGTGAAACTGTTTCTGGGTGTGGCTAATCGGTTGTATGCGTCACCAGTTAGAGTAGACTAACAAACAGGCGCGTTCTGCAGTTCCACAACGTTGGTGAGCTGGCGTGCCTGGGATAGGATAGAAAGCGACAGGAGGGGAGAATGGATCAGCAACAGGCTGTTACAGGTACTCTGAGCTACGTCGACGAAATGCTGAGGGAGCCAACGAGGTATCACCTCGTGTTAGTAGTCGGGCTAGATGAGGTCAAGCTCTCCAGTGTGCTCGGCGAAGCAGCTGCTCAGCGCGGGTATCCCGTCCTCGACGTGGGCTTGAAACTCAGCGAAACCCTTGTCGCGGTGCCTGAAGCGAGGCGAGCCCTGAAGGCTGGAGATGCGGTCCGTGACCTTGTCACGCAGTCGTCCGGTGCGTCTACCGTCCTTGCAGTCGACAACATCGATATCCTCTTCGACCCGGCGTTGTCGCTCAGCCCGCTGGACCTTCTGACCGGCATCTCGCGTGCGCTCACGCTGATCGTGGCATGGCCTGGGCAGTGCACGTGGAGTGAGGAGTTGATACTCAAGTCGCTCAGCCATGCAGACCCCAGCCATGACGAGTACCGTAGCTATCCGCACGCAGACACTACTGCAATCGTAGACCTTGAACGGACGGAGGCGAGATGAAATACCGTGACCTTGTGCAGTTTGAACCCATCGAGAGCATCATCCAGATTGCAGACAGCGGCAAGAGCGCGGAACGCCTCGTGCGCAGCTATGTCATCTCTGATGGCATGGCGCGACAGCTCAAAGACGTCTTGGTACCCAACCTGCGGTTCGACAAGCCGGGAGATAACAAGGGACTTTTCGTCGTAGGCAACTACGGAACAGGTAAGTCGCACTTGATGAGTGTCATCGCGGCGGTCGCCGAACAAGAGAAGTTGCTGCCCAGTGTGCGCAGCGACGTTGTGCAGGAGGCATTCAAACCGATTGCAGGTCGCTTCAAGGTCATCCGGCAAGAGATCGGTGGCACGACGATGCCGCTGCGTGACATCATCACCGGATACCTCTCCGAGGGTCTGGCGGACATGGGCGTCACGTTCGACTTCCCGGTTCAGGCACCCAAGAACAAACCCGACTTCGTTCGCATGATGAACGCCTTTCACCAGAAGTACCCGGACAAAGGGCTGCTGTTCGTGCTGGACGAACTGTTCGACTACCTCAAGTCGCGCAATCATCAGGCACTGACACAGGACCTCGCGTTCCTGCGCGAAGTGGGTGAGGTCTGTGCTAGCACATCGTTCCGGATTGTGGCAGGCGTTCAGGCGATGTTGTTTGGCAATCCAGCCTTCCAGTTTGCAGCAGAGCAGCTGTCGCACATCAACGACCGATTCGTGAACGTGACCATTGTCCGCGATGATATCGCGTACGTTGTCGAACAGCGCTTGCTTCAGAAGGACGAGCACCAGAAGCAGTGGATTCGAGAGTACATCACGAAGTTTGACAAGATGTTCCCAGACATCCCGCGTCGGACTGAGGAATACGTCAGCCTCTTCCCGGTGCACCCGGAGTACCTCAGCGTGTTCGAGAGAGTGTTGGTGACTGAGAACCGTATGGCACTGCAGACCCTCAGCAAGGCTGTTGCAACACTCCTTGAGGAGGAAGTCCCTATGGATCGACCTGGTGTCATAGCGTATGACAGCTACTGGTCCGTCCTTTCCTCGAACCTGGCACTCAGAGCCGACCCTCAACGGCGTGTCGTCTTCGACCGCGTTGATCGCATTGGGAGCAAGATCGATGGGTCATTTCCGAGAGCCGTCTACAAACCGGCGGCCAAACGCATCGTGGATGCACTTGCCGTCCTGCGGCTGACCGTAGGTGACCTGGACAGCAAGGTTGGAGCCAACAGCGAGGAGCTGCGGGACGACCTGATGCTGTACATAGCAGGTCTGCCCCAGCAGGATAAGGACTTCCTCAAGACGACAGTTGATACGGTGCTGAACGATATCCGCAAGACCGTTGGACAGTTCATCATGCAGAATCCAGACAATGGTCAATGGTACATCGACGTGCGCGAGGGCGTCGTGGATTACGACGCCAAGGTTGCGGAGCGCGCCGAGACCCTCAGTGATGACGACCTGGACGAGGCGTACTATGACCTGCTGGCGCAGGCTGTCGAACTCAGTGATGCGACGTACCGCTCAGGATTCCGGATCTGGCAGCATCAGGTCGAGTGGGCTGGTCACAAGGCCAAGAGGAGAGGGTACGTGTTTCTTGGTGATCCCGGCGAGCGGAGCACGACCCAGCCGCCACTGGACTACTACTTGTACTTCGAGCACCCGTATGCCCACAAACGCGTCACGGGTGAGAAGAAGCCAGACGAGCTCTTCTTCACGTTCATCGGCCGCAGCCCGGAGTTCGATAGTAAGTTGAGAAGGTTTGCTGCCGCAAACGATATGTCAAGCCGTTCCAGTGGCAATGATCGGTCGGAGTACCAGCGCATCGCCGAAGGTGTTGGGCGCGAGTTGCTGACGCAACTGAAACGCAGTTTCCCGAAGATGTTTGACGTAACCTACCAGGGACAGAAAGAGTCGTTGAGTGCTATGCCGGCGGGCGACGTCGCCACGGTCAGGGAGCTCGTCGACGCGGTGTTATCTTCCAAGTTGAGCGGGTACTTGGACACACTGTATCCAGATTACCCACGGTTTACCGGTCTCAATGCATCGCTGACAAAGGACAACATGGAGGCAGCGTGCACAAACGCCCTCAAGCGACTCGCGGGTTATCTGTCCAACGAAGGCAACGCCGTTCTGGCCGGGCTGGGACTGCTGAAGGGAAACCAGGTGGACATCTCCGAGTCGCCCTACGCACGATGGATACAAGACGTCATCGATGCAGCGCCAAAAGGAAAAGTCATCACGCGGGATGATCTCATCCAGGACATCGTGCCGACCTATGGCATTGCGCGCTCGCGCCGTTTCGGTCTGGAACCTGCCCTGCTGGTTGTGGTCATTGCTGCTGTCATTTATGCCAAGGGCAATGTGAAGCTCGTGTATCCCAAGGTTTCCATCGACGCGACCAACATCAAGGACCTGTATGGTGAGGTCCATGTCAGCGAGTGGGGTGACTTCAAGCACTTGGAACGGACCAAGGTTCCGTCACCAGAGGTCATTAAGGCTGTGCTTGAGGGGCTGGGACTACCTCCAGGTCTCCATGCCCAGGATGACGTCAAAGCGGTCAAGGAGATTGTTGCTACAACTCACACGCTGATTGACCAGCTCGTCACCGTTGGCACGACCGTAGCGGGCGGCATTGCATGTGGCAGTATTGTCATCAACTCCACGGACGATCTCGCCGAGACGGGTAAGAGAGTCGACAGCCTCAAGAAGTTCCTCGAGAAGCTCGTGAACTATGATACGCCCGCCAAACTGACGCACCTTGATGCAGAACGCGAGACCATTACCAAGCTGTTCAGCGTTCGGGAGGACGTCCAGCGCGTGCTCCGTGTGAGCGACACAGCACGTGATCTCGGGGCGCTGGTGAATTACCTTGACGCGGCTCGTAGCACGGATGCAGCCTGGCATAGTGCCTGGGATGAGCAGAAGGGACAACTCAAGGCGGTTCTGGCTGCCGGCGACAACGCCGGTACAACAAGGCTCAAACAGGACCTCTTGGCGCTCAAACAGCAGTACATCGATGGGTATATCAAGCTCCACACCAAAGCGCGGTTGGGAGCGACTGGGGACAAGCGCAAGAAGAAGCTGCTCGAAAGCGAAACTACGAAGTGGCTGAAGGCCCTCAGGACTGTCCCGATGTTGCCGCAACAGCAGTACGATACACTGATTGACGGATTGGGGCGTCTGGTGACATGCAGTCAGCTCGACGCACACGAGATGGAGAGTTCTCCACTATGCCCTGACTGCCAGTACGATCCGCAAAGTGAGGGCGGGGTCATGGCGTCGCTGGACGACCTGGAAGACCTGGCCGAGTCGCTTCTTAGTGACTGGCTGGCAGGCGTTCGGTCACAGCTTGCGGATCCTGTTGTCCTGGACCATATTGGCTTGTTGGAACCGAAGCAGCAGCGTGTCCTCAAGGAATTTGCCAAGGATGGCAAGCGGCCCGCTGATGCATCAACCTTCGTGGCCGCCGTGCTGCTAGCTCTCCAGGACATGACGAAGATCGTCATCACTCGAGCGGAGCTGGTCGAGAAGGTGGGCAAGAACCAGGCTCTCACGGTGGATGAATTCAACCGTGGCGTGCAGGAACTGCTGGAGGAGAAGTTGGCAGGACACGACCGCTCCAGAGTCCGTATCGTGATCGAGTAGGAGGGACAGATGTTCGAGAAGAGTGGGCAGAGCATGGTGACCGTCCTGGGAAAGGAGTTTGCCAGTGATGAGGAGCGCCGGGAGCATTTCCGCGCCGAGTTGCGGAAGCAACTGCCCGAGTTGAAGAAGATGGAAGGATTCCCCATCGGCACAGATGACGACATCATTGCCCTGTCCGATCCGCCCCACTATACGGCATGCCCTAACCCATGGATTGCGGACTTCGTTCAGGAATGGGAGGCAGAGAAACCTCCCAAGCCAAAGGACTGGCACTACAGCAGAGAGCCGTTCGCTGCTGACGTCAGCGAAGGCAAGAACGATCCCATCTACAACGCACATTCCTACCACACCAAGGTGCCCCACAAGGCCATCATGCGCTACATCCTGCACTACACGGAACCAGGCGACATCGTCTTCGACGGATTCTGTGGCACTGGCATGACCGGTGTGGCTGCACAGCTGTGCGGCGACCGCGATGTAGTTCTGTCGCTTGGGTATCAGGTGAAACCCGATGGCACTATCCTGCGTGAAGATACGGATGCCGATGGCAGGAAGTCCTGGGTGCCATTCTCCAAGCTGGGTGCCCGCCGCGTTATCCTCAACGATCTTTCGCCTGCTGCCACCTTCATCGCGTACAACTACAACACGCCGACCGATGTCGACGCGTTCCAGCGTGAGGCAAGACGCATCCTGAATGAGGTGCAGAAGGAGTACGGTTGGATGTATGAAACGCACCATACGAATGGTAGCCCTGGCATCATCAACTACACTGTCTGGTCTGACGTCTTCGTTTGTCCCGACTGTGCAGGCGAAGTCGTGTTTTATGATGTGGCAGTGGATCAGAAGGGTGGCCTGGTACGCGACGAGTTTGTCTGCCCACACTGCGGGGCCAGGCTCACCAAGCGCAGCATGAATCACGCCTGGGTCACTCGCTATGACAAGGCAATCGGCCAGACTGTCCATCAGGCCAAACAGATACCAGTGCTTATCAACTACACCATGGGCAAGAAGCGCTTTGAGAAGAAGCCGGATGTTGCTGATCTTGCCCTCATTGCGAAGATTGACGCGTTGGATGCCCCGTACTGGTTTCCGAGCGATGCCATTCCGCTGGGCGACAAGACTGGCGAGCCGCTTCGTGTAGGCATCACCCGTGCGCACCATTTCTACGCAAAGCGCGCACTTCTGGTGCTGTCTGCGTTCGAGAGTCGATGTCGGGAAAACCTCACTAGAGCTCTGTGGGTTGGAACCGCCGTGACAGAGGGATCATCAAGGCTCAACCGGGAGAGGCCTTTCGGCTTGCCCAGCAAACTCTCCGGAACACTCTACATCAGTTCAATGATCAGAGAGATCAATGTATTGGATTTCTTGGGCAGGAAGATTCTGAAGTATCAAACACGTGGGTCATCGAACAATGCCGTGCTGCTGTGTACCTCGTCCACGCGAACTGATATTCCGTCTGGCAGCTTGGACTATTTGTTTGTTGACCCCCCCTTTGGCTCCAATCTCATGTACTCTGAACTCAACTTTCTCTGGGAGTCATGGCTCAGGGTCTGGACTGACAATGGGCCGGAGGCAATCGAGAACAAGACTCAAGGGAAAGGCATCGACGAGTACCGCGGCCTCATGTTGCGCTGCTTCCGCGAGCACTGTCGCGTGCTGAAGCCAGGACGGTGGATGACCGTCGAGTTCTCCAATACGCAGGCCAGTGTCTGGAACGCTATCCAAAGCACCATCCAGCAATCAGGGTTCGTCATTGCGAACGTCGCTGCGCTGGACAAGCAGCAGCTGAGCTTCAATGGAGTGACCTCATCGACAGCGGTCAGGCAAGACCTAGTCATCTCGGCATACAAACCGACGGACGAGTTGGAGAGGCGGTTCGGCCAGGAATCCGACACGGAACAGGGTGTCTGGGAGTTCGTCGGCATGCAGTTGGAACACCTGCCGGTGGTGTCATTGAGTGGCGGAGTGCTGCACCGCATCGAGGAGCGTACGCCACGGTCGCTGTACGGCCGGCTTGTTGCCTACTACGTCGCTCGTAGTGCCCACGTACCCATGGACTCTGCTGACTTCCAGCAGCAGGCGCGGGACCGGTTCCCAGAACGCGATGACATGCTGTTTCTCGACAACCAAGTTGCCGTGTACGACAAGACAAAACTCCGGGCAGACCGTGTCGAGACCGAGGAACTGTTTGTCTCCAATGAGGCCACGGCCATCGGTTGGCTGCGGCGTGAGCTGGGGCATGAGCGTCAAACGTACGCTGGCATCGTCGGATCATACATGAAGGTAGCGCAGTCCATCGCCAAACACGAGAGGATTCCTGAGCTGAAGATCCTGCTCGAGCAGAACTTCCTGCAGGATGAACAGAGCCGGTGGTACGTGCCGGATCCTCACAAGGAGAGCGACCTGCAAAAACTGCGTGACAGAGCCCTGCTCAAGGACTTCGAGCAGTACCGCCAGGAGATCGCCGCCGGACAGAAGAAGCTCAAGGACTTCCGTATTGAGGCCATGCGTGCTGGGTTCCGGCAGTGCTGGGAAGACCGAGCATACGGCACTATCGTCCTCATGGCTGAACACTTGCCCACCGAGGTCGTCGAAGAGGACCCGCAACTGCTCATGTACTACGACAACGCCCAGATGCTGAAAGGCAAGTAGCTGATGGTCGTCCGCGTCCTTGACCGCTACACGCTGTGGGGCAGGACCTGGTGCAAGGTCCTGCAGGGTGATGGGACAACGACCGTGGTGGCCGAGGACGACCTGCAACAGAAAGACACTGGGCTCACAGGACAGCACCTTCGCTATCTTGCGCTGGCTGCCCGCATCCAGGAGACACTCGACAGTGGAGATGTGGCCGCTGCCTACGGGGCCAACCTGCTGCCGTTGCCTCACCAGGTGCTCGTGCTCGAACGGGTTCTGGGGTCGCGCAGGACGCGGTTCCTGCTCGCCGACGAGGTCGGACTTGGCAAGACCATCGAGGCGGGCCTGGTCATCAAGGAGCTGAAGCTGCGGGGCAAGGTCCGCAGGGTCCTGGTGATTGCCCCGCACGCGCTGGCAGCACAGTGGCAATCGGAGATGCACCAGCGCTTCAACGAGGACTTCAGTATCATTGTGCCGTCAGACCTGGCTGCCGTTGCGCGCCTCATGGCCAGCAAGGATGGTCAGGGCCCCACAGACAACCCGTGGCGACTGTTCGACAATGTCATCGTGCCACTGGACTCGGTGAAGCCCCGCCTCGGCCGGAGTGGGGCAGCGGACCAGGATGTCGGCGACTACAACCGGCTGCGCTTTGATCAGCTCGTGAGTGCTGGCTGGGACCTGGTCGTGGTGGATGAGTGTCACAAGCTGGCAGGGTATGCCGGTCGCATGGCACGCAATGTGCTGGGCGACGCGATTGCCCAGGCAGCGCCGCGCATCCTGCTCCTTTCGGCAACGCCACATCAGGGGAAGACGGGTCAGTTCAAGCGCCTGCTGCACATCCTGGATCCTCAGGCGTTCACAGGACAGGGAGAGGTCAGCAGTGACCTGCTGGGACAGTACGTTCTGCGGACCGAGAAGCGCAAAGCATTGGACTATGATGGGAAACCGTTGTTCCATGAGCGCCATACTCACCTCTGCCGGGTCGACGTGGAAGCTACAATGCACCCGGCACAGGCACTGTTCGGCACCCGAATGGAGGAATTCGCACGGGCCATCTACAAGCGTGCTATCGCAGCGCAGAATGCGATGCTTGGGTTTCTGGTCCTGTTGCTGTTGCGCATGGCCAGTAGTTCGACCGAGGCAGGCCTGCAGGGATTGCGGAATCGCCTTGCTGTCCTGACCGGTCAGCCGATTGAGACGGAACCGCTGGAAGCAGATGACATGTCGATAGACGACCAGACCCTGGAGGCAGCGTCGCTTGACCCAGATTCCGAGATGGACTGGATTCGGCAGTTGGTGGCGCTGGCACAGGACGCGAAGGCTGAAGGCACCGATGCAAAGGCTGATGAACTGATACACCAGATCGATGCGCTCAGGACGTCGGAGGCCAATCCAGACCTGAAAGTGCTGATCTTCACGGAGTTTCGCGCGACCCAGAGTATGCTTCAGCGCCTGCTCGCTGACCGGGGGTACGCTGTTGTTCTCGTCAACGGTGGAATGTCACCTGACGAACGGATGGCGGCGCAGAAGCAGTTTGCGGGCCAGACTCAGGTCCTGATCTCAACGGATGCAGGTGGTGAAGGCGTCAACCTGCAGTTCTGTCATGTCGTCTTCAACTATGACCTACCCTGGAACCCCATGAAGCTGGAACAGCGTATCGGACGTGTCGACCGTATCGGCCAGTCACGCGATGTGGAGGCCGTGAACCTGGTGGTGGGTGGCAGTGCCGAAGAGAGAGTGCAGGGCGTCCTGATGACGAAGCTGCGGACCATCCTGACGGAACTCGGCATTGACAAGGTCGGAGACGTCCTTGACTCATCTATCGAGATGGAAGATGTCGAAGGACTCTATCTTCAGTCACTGCTCGATGCCGACCGATTCGATGCGGCCAGTGATGTATTTCTGACGACTGTCCGTGAAAAACTGGCCAACTACAAGACGACCGCTGGCGTGTTGCCAACGCTGGGGCAGGCGGACCCCTCGCGTGCTGCTGCGATTGCCCACAGCCCCATGCCCTGGTGGTGTGAACGCATGGTCACCGCCTATCTTACTGCTGAAGGTGGCAGTCTCACGCACGACCTGTTCCGATATGACCTGACCTGGCCTGATGGCATCCGGCAGGAGAGCGTGACGTTTCAGCCGCGAGCCGCCGTGGACAGTGGATTGCAGCAGCTGACCGTCCACGATGATCGGATCCGGCGCATCGTAGACAACGGTTTCGTGTTCACGGCAGACCGTGGTGTACCGATTGTCCGCTCGGACGGGTTTGTGCCGGGTGTATCAGGTATGTGGACGCTCTGGCGTGTCGAGGCTCATACAGAAATGGAAAACCTCGTCGCCATGCTCCCTGTGCTGGTGGACGATGGAGGAAAGGCACTGCTCGTTTCGGGCCGCCATGTATGGGAAGCACTCTGCAGTGACGCTGTTCCGATGGTTGTTGATACACTGCCGCGGGAAAAGACCGGAGAGTTGTTGGCGAGCGCCCGTGCTCTGGCCGAACCGCTGGCGTACCAGAAGTATCAGGAACTGGTACAGCGCCACCAGCAAGACCTCGATCGTGAGAACGAGGCAAGGGAAGCGGCATTTGGAGCTCAGCAACAGTTGATCGACCGGGTAGCTCTGGATAACATCCGCAGTAAGCGGCAACGCGACTTGGACAGGACGCGTACCCAGTGGAGAGCAGAGCTGGATCGTCGCGGACGCATCGCCCCAGTGCTCGAATGCATTCTCGCCATGCGGATCACCCCAGGAGACAACCATGCCCAGTAAGCTGACCCAGCATATTGCTCACCTGTTTGACCCATCTGACGTGCGCCTGTTTGTGGTGCAGGACGCTGATGGTATCTTGGCAGCTGAGGAACCTTCGGCGGCACTGATGGAACGAGGTATCACCCGGGTCCTGTTCGAATCCTCACTGGACTTGCGCTACCTCTATGAGTCCCGGTACCGTGGACATCTTGCTGAGACCAGGCTGGCAGTCGTGACCAGGACCGGATTCTGCACCGTTCCTCTGGAGATCCTTTCCCGAGCGCGTCGCATTGAGCTGAGTTTAGCGTCGTTGTTCCCGCATCTTGACTCGGCAACGCTACGGTCGCTGCCATTCACGGTGCTCTCCCATCTCTATGATGCTCGCGCTGGTGAAGAGCTGATGGACCTGTCACGGCGCGGGACGCTCCGTCTGGTGACAGAGAAGGGGTATGGCATCGCAGCCGAGTCGGTGTCCACCGATGCGTCGCTGTATGAGGCACTGCTGCGCATTCACCTCAGCCCGCAGATCTTGCCGGAGGCTGTCGCAGACTACGTCGTCAGTGTGTGGCGCAGCAACACGGCATGGCAGGCCGTTCCGCTGGAGCGGCTGGTGCGCAGTCGTGCCGCGTTTCTTGAATATCTCCAGCAGCACTGGAATGCATGGGTCGTCTCACTGATTGATGGTCGCGTCGTGGGTGGCATCGCAGAACCCGTGTTGACAGCTGCGTATGGCAATTCGACGGCTTGTGACGGCATGCCAACCGTCCCATGGGAATCAGTGGAAGTACGGACGCTCGTGGATGATTATTTCGACATGGGTTTGCTGGAACCTGTACATGCCGTGGGGCGCAGGGGCGTGCCAGAGTGGGCGGTGTGCGGCGTCGTTGTCGACGAAGAGGAACATGTACGGCGACGAATCGCGAAGCTTGAGGCACTCCTTGCGAAAGGCGGCACAGAAACTGGTACCGACACTGCATTCTGGGGAACGGTGGCACCGGATATAGGTTCCTTGTATGGGCGGTACCTGCTTGCCGAACAGGACGAGGAGTCAACCAGACTCATGGGTGGTCTGTTATCGCGCATCGACGGCATGTTCGGTTCATGGGTTTCTTCTCGCTACGACGCTTCATTGGCGCTCCCATATCTGCCCCGTCCGCATGCAGTTCATCAGATTGCGCCCTACCTGGCTGCACTTCAGTCACGGCGTGTTGCGCTGGTCGTGATGGATGGCATGAACTGGTGGCAGTGGCGAATCATCGCAGCGGAACTGGCAACGCAGGGCTTGCGTATTGAAAACATTTCGTCTGTGCTTGCGTGCATACCCACAATTACGAGTATTTCGCGTGCTGCCATCTTCGCCGGCAAGCTTCCTCGCTCATTCTTCAAGATGGCCAACCAGGTGGGCGAGGGTGAGCTGTGGGAGGAGTTCTGGGAAGAGAACGGGTGGTCTTCTGAGCACGCCCGACTGGACGTTGTCGGACCAACGTCGTCGCTGGTATCGTCGCTCGACACCGCTTATCCAGCTGCTGTACAGGCGTTCGGAGCTGTTGTGCCACGCGTTGACGAGCTCATCCACAATGTGGGACTCAACCAAAGGATGTTTGCCGCAGCAGTCAAGACGTGGGCTGCCGGGGGCGATCTTGCAGGGTATCTGCGTGGTCTCCTGCATCTTGGATACGATGTCTACGTGACAGCAGACCATGGCAACACGCTCGCACGAGGTATCGGTGTCATGGGCAGCGGAGTCCTGGCCGAGGAAGGCAGCAAGCGTATGCGACTCTTCGGCTCTGGTGTCAATCGTGACGCCTTCGTGGCGGAGCATAGCGACAGCGTGATGGCCTGGAATAGTGCCAGCCTGCCCGACGATGTGTATGCAGTGCTGTGTCGCGATGATGGTGCGTTCGCACCTATAGGGGAGACCATCAACTGCCACGGTGGTATCTCGTTACTGGAGGTCACGGTCCCGTTTGCCCGTATCACAGGAGAACACTCATGATACGAACAGTAGGCTTCAACCGCAAGATTCGCTTGTCATACCTCGACTTGGCGTGGCAGCAGATCCTTGCGACCGGTGACGCGAGTACAGCGATGCTCGATACCATGATGGCTGCAGACATCCATGGCGCCAACCGGAGAGCCAAGGCAGTGGATGAAATACGCGAGCTGTTAAGCGCGCCATCGACACGCCAGCTGGTGAAGTGTGCTGCTGAGCTGTGCCGTGAGAAGCAGCTCGATCCTGATGACCGGCTTGCGGTCTACTGGTCACTCTTCTTACCTGCGTTCCCCTTTGTGCGCCAGGCGTGGACGGTCATGGGTCGGTTTGGCAAGCTCGGACCACAATTCTCCAGCCGAGCTTACGCCCAGCGTCTCAGTGACATATACGGAGGCGGACGCGCCGTGGCCATATCCATCGAGGAGGTTCTCGGCATGATGCGAGACTGGGGAGTGGTCATCATGGACAAGCCAGGGTTCTACCATCTGGCGCCTCAGCGTTCCATCAGCAAAGCGACTCAGCGCCTGCTGCTGATCGCTCTGTGTCTGACGAGTGATCCGCCGGTCTACGCGCTCAGCCATTTTCCCGATGAGCTGGCGCTTTTTCCCTTCAAGCTACGGCTGAGCGTGGCTGATCTACGCCACAAAAACTCTGGCTTGGCGGTCTCAGTCCAGGGGGGCCAAGACGTGATGGTTGAACCAACGGGCTGGCCTGTCAAAGAGTGAGTGCGCTGCAGAGCTATCGAGTGGTGTGATATGGGAGAACGATTCTTCAGCGGTGAGTATGGCGTTTCCAGGGAAGAGCTTGACGAGTATGGTGCGTTCGACATCTCACTTCTGACGGATCTGCCGCTGTTCATCGATCCATTTCTGCTCTTTAACAGCTCGAATCCGAAATATCGTGCCCTGCACGAAGAAATCATCCATTACCTCCAGTACTTGTGCGAGAAATCTGCCTGCCAAGTTGGCAATTCTGGTCTTGTTCAGGCGCTGTATGCATTCCCGGAAGTAAGTCAGACATGGCTCGGCTTTGCAGCAAAGAGCAATCGGGGATTGGGCTTGGGGAGATCTTTTGCCCAAGCGCTCAACAGAAACCTAGGTACCGTGCTCTCGTCCTTTGGAAGCGAGACGGTCACCAGATCTAGCCATATCGAGAAGCTCTGTCTGATTGAGGGTGGTGTGGGACGAGACAAGATAAGCGACTTCGTCACCAATCTCATCCTCGGGTATCTGGCCGAATACACACAAACATTCGCAGAAGGGCACATCGCCCCTGACAAGCTGAGTTTCTTCCCTATTCGCAGGTCGAGGTTCAACTACAGCACAGGTTCCTGGGAGAATCGCACGTACCGCCTGCCCTCGTTTGGTCACACTTTTGTGATTCTGACTCCCAAGGATCTGCTGACCAAAGATGACACGTGGATAAACCGGAGCGATCTAGCTGATTACTACAATGCTATTCCGGATGCTATTCCAGATGTGCAGCTGAGGGCTCTGGTCAACGAGTACTTCGCGTCGCTGATGCCGACGAACCCGAAAGAGGCCAAGAAGGAGAAACCGAGGGTGGTCTGGGAGGTAGCGCGACGGTATCCAGTGGTCATTGACTACTACATAAGAGACAAGGAACTTGATGGAGATCGTGCAACGAGCGTTAGCCAGGACCTGGTGCGCGGCTCGGAGCAACTCTATGTCGAGCAGTTTGGCGAATTGGCTGCGCAGCTGGATTTCTCAACTGCGCCACGGCAGGTGCCTGTGGACTCATTTGCAGCAGTGCTTGCGCGGGCTCGCTACTTGAAGCACGTTGTCGAGGACTGCGACGGCTATCGGCTCTTCTACGTTGATGGTCAACCTATACATCGAGAATCGGACTTGCACATCCTCTATCGGCTGACCTGGTTCGACACGGCTTTTGACGTCAACCAGGAGGTCAACAACGGCCGCGGTCCCATCGACTACGCCGTGTCGATGGGATCACACGACAAAACACTCGTGGAATTCAAGATAGCTAGCAACTCCAAGCTCAAGCAGAACCTGCAGGCACAGTTACCCGTCTATGAGCGCGCTAGTGACACGCAGAAGTCAATTGAGGTCATCTTCTTCTTCACAGCCTCTCAGGAAGACAGGGTGCGTGGAATAATGAATACGCTGCACCTGAACGAGGACGACAGACTCATTCTGGTTGATGCTAGGTCTGACAACAAGCCATCCGGTTCTGTGGCAGAAGTGCCTGTGTAGTTTTGTTCAAGGAGTCGTAGGGCATGGGACGAAGATACTTGTGGAGGGCAGAACAATGTGCATACGGAGAATAAGAAAGCGTGGCAAACCGTCAGACACGTCCGATGAAGAGCGTGTGAAATCGGTGGGTCATGATTCAGACGCTCCTCTAAACGATCCGGATCAGGATCTACTGGGGCGTGCCAATCTTGCAAAGCGAATCGCAGATGGCATAGCCAACAATGGCGACGAATCGTCTCATGTAATAGGTATAAACGGGCCGTGGGGGTCAGGGAAGACAACAGCCCTACGCTTCGTTGAGGAGTACCTTAAGCGCGAGCATGAAGACGAAGTAGTCCTCTTGGATTTCAATCCTTGGCTTGTGTCAGGAGAGGAGGAGCTGCTGGTTGCTTTCATGACGTCGCTCGCCCATGCTATTTCCGGGCAGGTTGCCTCAAAAGGACAGAAAGCAGCGAAGGTCGGTGAGACCATTCTGGAATATGTATCAATAGCCTTGAAAGTCGCCAGCGCTGTGCCGGTGTTGACAGTGGCTGGTTCGTTGGCTGATGCTTCAGACGGTCTCAAGGGCAGACTTCAGAAGCTGTCAGAGTCATCACTGACAGAGACGAAAGACAGGGTCAGCAAACAGCTTCGGGAATTTGGCAAGCGAATCGTCGTTTTCATGGATGATCTGGACCGACTCGACAAGAATGAGTTGCACTTCATCATGAAGTTGGTCAAACTCATCGCGGATTTCCCGTCGGTAACGTATGTCCTTGCATTTGACGATACCATGGTTGCACGGTCGATCGGGGAGATGTACACGAAGGCTGCTACTGGTGAAGAAGCCGAGAAGGCGGGGAAAGACTATCTTGAAAAGATCGTGCAAGACCCAATTCGACTCCCCATTCCTACCGAGACAGCTCTTAGAAGTATCGCACTCGAAGCAATCTCCAAAAGTGTGGACCGGCACGACAAGATGTTCGAGAAGGACAGTGATGCGATACAACGTCTAGTTATGGACTTCGACAGGGGCATACTTCCTTTTGTTCATACGCCCCGCAGGGCCAAGCAGATTGGTGCGAGGGTGGAGTGGGTTCTCGCTATGATGGAGCACGAAATCAACACTGTTGACCTTGTCCTTCTTGAGGCACTCGCTGCGTGTCAACCAAGAATATACCGGGACATTATTGACAGATCTGACCTATTCTGCAGAGGGCCAAAAGTGACTTCGAATACCGTGGAAAATGGGCGCATCAGAGACGAAGCCAAGACAGAATTGGATTCCCAGATGGAAGCCGAAAGCGATGGCGAGCACAAGGCTTGTTGGTACCTTCTTCATGACCTGTTCCCTCGCACTGAGGGGATCACGAGCAATACCAGCTACGGGCCAGAGTGGGATTCGACGTGGGAGAGAGATCAGCGCGTTGCCACAAAGAAGTATCTGCTGCGCTACATCCACATGACGATTCCTGAGACCGATGTCTCCGACATGACCGTTGAAGAGCTACTACACTTGGAGAGTGCGCAGCAGATCAGGGCGCTGCTTGCTAGTTGCCTGACAAGACAGAACGCGCAGATGCTGGTCTTCAAGTTGCGACAACGGGCCCCAACGCTCGACGAGCCTACAGCCGTTGCTCTTGCTCACGCTGTCGCTCTACTGAGCGATCAACTTTCGTCGATTGAGGGCCTCTACTCGATCGCGTCGGCTTCTCAGCAAGGTCCTATTCTCATTCGAGAATTGCTGGCAAGGATTCAAGATCTCCCTTTGAGGAAAGACACGGCCCTCGGAGTGCTCGGCGAGTCGACCAGCCTCCGCTTTGCCAGGGAAGTATTCCGCTGGATCCAGTACCGACCGGAGTCTTCAGGTTCGGTCCCGAATCTGTTCGATGAAGAGACGAGCAAGGGTTTGGCTGATGCCATCGTGGGCCGTATCCGTGACATAACTGCAGAGGAGAAGCCCCTGTATGTCGAGATGCCCAGAGATGCCCAAGATCTGCTGCTATTCTGGGATCGGTTTGGTCCCAAGGGCGAAGCAAGAGACTATGTGACGAAGACCATACTGACAGATCCAGCTAATGCGATGCACCTGCTACATACTTTTCGGTCTTTGCCTCAATCGATGGCAACTGGTCAAGTCTTCAGAGGTGGCTTGGATCCAGAGGATTTTCTGTTGCTGAATCGTATTGTTGACGTCTTCGTCATGCGTGCTGCACTTGAACAAGCAATGGGGACAAAACTTGTGGGTAATAAGCTAGATTACGTGCCAGGCAATGTCGATGATGGACAACTTGCAGAGCAGTTTGCCTACTTCTGCGAGCATCCACCAAAGGAAGAGAGCGATGCAACAGCTCCACCCGCGGGAAACGGCTGACACATTTGAGGTAGCGGCACTGCTCTTGACCAGACAGCATGGCGCGAACCTATCGACCAGTTCCGAAACGACTGTGCTGACCGTGTGACCTGATCACACTGCTCAGTCATCAGCGCTTGACGGAATTGCTCTGTATGTTCCAGTTTGGATTGTACAGTCGACCAAGATGTGTTTCGAGCGTCTTCAGCAGGTCAGGGTAGTATGGCTTCAGAAGTGCTTCGCCCAGGATCCTTGCGGAGATGTAGGCTATCAAGGCATCGGTAGGGCAGAATTGCCTCTCTCGTTCGTTGCCTGGATTCGTGTCGTGTTTGGATTTGTTACAGAGTTCCACGAAGAATCCGGATGGACCAACCTTGTTGTCTGAGATAGCGCCCATTTTTGTGAGATAGCGTATGTTCCTGCCCAAGGTGGATCTCCAACTCCAGACGGGAATCACGGGGAAGGTGCGTCTTCTTATCACGTATTTGGTGACGGATTCGAGATACAGCCCAGAATTTTGCACAGTTGATCTTGCAGCATCATAGTTGTCATATATGCCTTTGTTGCATTCGATGTTCGCTGCTGCATATTGCAGCGGACGGAAAAGAAGCCTGCCAATTCCTCCAGGAAATGGGTTGACCGTCGGGTTGAACGGCATGCAGTAGCCACCAATGCCACCAATTGAAGAATCGAGTTTCCAGAAGAAGTCCAACTCGTAGGCATCAGGCTTGTCGTAGATTTCTTTCGTCGCCCGCTCGATTATCTCCTTCTGCTCAGAGTTCAAGAGACAGTTTGACAATTCAATCGATTCAGGCAATGCTTCGTGATCCATTGGTTCCCTCCATTGTCAACGATATCGTATCACCTAATGGAAAAACCGAGAAGCCGGGACACAAACACGCAATGGCAAGGACCTTTGAGCTGGAGCAAGCGATGCTGACGAAGATGGGCCCGTCTCAGCGCCTGACTTGTGGTTGCTGTCTGGTTAGAGGCAATCAGACACGTGACGACAAGTGGATCGTCGACTCGCGGAGCGGTGTTCGATCGTCTTGTTGACGTCAACGAGACGATCGGTCTTGACCTCGGTCGCGATCGGGGAACTGAGAATAGTGCAGGCCGAAGGATCCCGCATGCGCAAGGTGCGAGTGGGCAGCACAGTGTGCCTACGCAAAAGCGAATCATGCATCATGGGAATAGGGGGTACGTGTGAGACTCGTCATCATCGAATGCGGCAAGAGCAAGATCTGGGACAAACATCCTGACGCCGGTCCGCAGTCGGCAAGCGTCGCCTACACCGGCCCATACTTCAAGACCAACAGGCGGTTTGCAGAGAGTCGAGGCTGCGATTGGATGATCTTGTCGGCCAAGTATGGCTTCATGAGGCCCGATTTCGTTATTCCAGAGAGCTACAACGTCACGTTCACGAAGCCGTTTCCTCGCCCGATCTCTGTCCAAGAGTTGCGGCAGCAGGTGAAGGAGCTAGGACTAGAACGCTACGACAAGGTTACCGTCCTCGGCGCACGTGCATACGTAGAGCAGGTTGAAGAATCCTTCGCTGGCACGCATGCAACGATCGAGGCACCCTTCGCGGGCAGCAGAATGGGTGAGCAAATGGCAATGATTGGTGCGATACTGAGCGGAGACGATGTCAATCAGACATCAAATCCGGTCACCGAGCCATCCCGCAGGCGTGCAAGAATACGGTCTATTGGCCTGGAGCCTCACTCGCCGAACATACCAAATGCTGACGTATTTCGACACGCTCTCAGCCAGCTTCTCTCGTCGTCCAGGGGCAAGTACGTTGATGTGAATGCCGGCGAGCTGCATGACCTTGTGGGAACGCGATCCGGAAAGGACAGTCGCATGCCGACTTGCTGCAACGTCATGCTCGCAGCAATGCAAAATGGTGATACCGTGCTGGCCGCGCCGCCACAAGGCAGGGGTTCTACGCTGACCATTCGGTACACCCTGCCTAGATAGTGTTCGGCGGCCGCTGACTCCTATAGCACCCCGGCTGTCTTGGGGTCTACCTTCGGATGGCTTCGCCGATCGAAGCGGCAAGCTGTTTCGGGTCATAGGCGGCCTGTACCCTGGCGTGCAGGAGGAGCAAGCCAGCCTTGGCGAGGACTTGGTCGACGAAGGCGTCACGTTCCTGCCGGTCTTCGCGGTCATGAGAGGCGTCATCGAGCTCTAGCGCGAGAACGGGTGAGATGGTGCTCCTGTCAAAGAGCACGAAGTCAACCGACTTGCGGTCAACCTTGTTGTGGAACGCCTGGTAGGACCCGGTGCCCTTCTCGACAGCAACGAGGTTGCCCAGTGACACCTGCGGGAAGATGTAGTACTTCGAACTGTCGGTCACCTGCTCCAGCACGCCGAAGAACGAGCGTTCCGCCTTGGACATCAGGTACCGCTTGAGGACGTAGGGAAGGTCGTCGGATTCTTTGGACGAGGTTCCTCTTCTTCGGGATCCTTTGTTGGACTGAAGTACGAGAAAAGCCAAGACAATCAGGATGATCCACCAGTACTGTTTCAGCAGCGTCGACAACATGCTTGCACCCCCTTCAGGAATCTGCAACAATCACATGATACCACATCTGCTCGATAGACAGAATAGCAGAGGCGTCTCGTCAGGCGCAACCGGGAGAGGCTAAGTCAGTAGTGCTAGATTCCCGCCTGCGCCGAGAGTGCCCCTTGCATTAGACGGAAATGCTCGGGGGGGAATGACAAATGCAGCCGGGAATGACGATCGGCCGACAGGATTATTCGATCAGGACGATCGTGACGTCGTTGACGTTGGTGCTGGTCGGCGGGACACGAATGAGGTCGCCCAGCTGGTCGAAGAAGTGGTAGGAGTCGTCGTTCTGAAGGAAGGCTGATGCATCCAGCTTGGCCTCTCGGGCCCGCTGGACCGTTGCCCCGGTGACGATGGCACCTGCGGCATCCGTGGGGCCGTCCCTGCCGTCGGTCGCGTAAGTTGCCCCCAGGATCCCGGGCATGTCCTGCACGTCGATGGCAAACGCAAGAGCCAGTTCCTGGTTGCGACCACCCAATCCCTTACCCTTCAGAGTGACCGTCGTCTCGCCACCGGCAAAGATGGCAGCAGGCGCGCTGGTCGGATTGCCGGACTGGCGGACCTCTCGCGCGACCGAGGACAGCACATGTGCGACTTCGCGTGCTTCGCCCTCCAGGAATGTCGTCAGGAGGATTGTATTGAAGCCGAGCGCCTTTGCTTTCGCGGTGCCCGCGCTGACAGCGGTCTTGTTGGAGGCGATGATCTTGACAAAGTGCTTCTCCGGGACCGTCTTGGGAGTGTCCTCCTCCAGGCCCTGCTGGCCCCTCTTCACCAGGTTCTCGACATTTGCAGGCAATTTGCCCCACAGGCCGAATTTCGAGAATATCGTGGATACGTCTTCGAACGTCGTCGGGTCAGCAACGGTTGGGCCGGAGGCGATGCTGTCGAGTGGATCGCCAAGGACATCAGAGAGGACCAGGGTGATGAGGGTCCCCTTCGTCTTCTGAGCGAGGTTGCCACCCTTGATCTTGCTCAGGTGTCTTCGCACGGCGTTGATCTCCTGAATGCGGGCGCCGCACGCGAGAAGTTGTTTGGTCGTTTCCATCTTGTCCTGAAGGGTGATGCCATCGCGTGGGAGAGGCAGCAGCGCCGAGCCACCACCCGACAGCAGGAAGACGATGAGGTCGTCCTCGCCCGTGTGCTCCAGAAACTCCAGGACTGTTGTTGCGGCCAGCTCTCCCTGCTCGTCCGGCACCGGGTGTCCCGTCTTGAAGACAGTAAACCCGGGTGCCGCAAAGTCATACCCATGTGGAATGACCATGTAACCCTTTTCTACTGAACTTCCAAGGACCTCAAGGAGTCCTTCCGTCATCAAGGGGGCAGCCTTGCCGACCGCGACGACATAGATGTGTCCATGCGCCGCAAAGATCTTGTCTTCGACGCAGATCTCGCGCTTGCCCCGGTCGAATCGTATGCTTTCCTTGATGTACTGCTTCGGATTTGCTGCCTTCTTCACTTCCTCTATGATCTGGAAGGCACACTCCTTGAGGTCCATATCAGTTCCTGTGCTACGCGAAGATCAGCCAGAGGACGGCGACACCGAGGAAGGCTCCAATACCGGTGATGAGGGAGCCCAGTGTCTGCAGCTTGAATGCCTGGTCGACCTTCATGTCGGAGAACTTGGCGACGACCCAGAAGTACGAATCATTGGCATGCGATACGACCATGGCGCCAGCGCCGATGGCAAGCACGACTAAGGCTTTCTGAGGCGATGTGGTCCAACCAAGCTGCTGGAGCATGGGGAACAGGATCGCAGAGGTGGTGACGAGCGAGACGGTTGATGAACCCTGAGCGGTCTTGATGGCCGCGGCGATGATGAACGGCAGGAGGATGCCCATATGTGCCTGGGCAAGAGTCGTTCCCAGATAGGTCCCGACGCCGCTTGCCCGGAGGACCATGCCAAGGGCTCCACCGGCGGCCGTGATGACAAGGATGATGGCGGAGGACTCGATGGCCTTGGAGGTCCACTCGCCGAATACATCTGCGTGTCCCCTGACAAGCGCTGCGGCAATGAAGACGCCGATGAGCAGAGCGATGTTGGGGTTGCCGAGAAACACGAAGACCGTCTTGATGACTCCCGTGCCAAAGGGGCTGCTGGGGAAGGCTGCAATCGAGTTCAGTGCGATGAGTACCAGTGGCAGGACGATCGGCAGGAAGGCCATGAACGTGGACGGCAGGTTCTTGAAGCTCTTGAGCATGTCCTCATAGGACATCTGGGCATTGGGGTCGATCCAGATCTTTTTGCCGATCCGTGTCGCGAAGAGCCATCCGGCCAGCATGGCTGGAATGGAGGCGAGCAGGCCCAGCATGATGACTAGACCGAGGTCTGCGCCGATGTTGGCGGCTGCGGCGATAGGACCAGGTGTCGGAGGTACCAGACAGTGCGTGGCGTACAGGCCCATGCTGAGGGCTGTGCCCATGACCGCCAGCGAGATGCCGGAGCTCTGTGCCAGCGACCTGTTGAGGGCTTGCAGGACGACGAAGCCGGAATCGCAGAAGACAGGGATGGAGACGACATATCCGGAAATAGCCATGGCAAGAGGTGCGTTCTTCTTGCCGACCAGCTTCAGGATGGCTTGTGCCATGACCAGGGCGGCTCCCGTCTTCTCGAGGAAGTAGCCCATGATGACGCCAAGCACGATGACGATACCGATGCTTGTCAGGGTGCTGCCAAAGCCGCCGGTGATAAGGTCGATCAGTCCTTGCGTCGTCTTGCCGTCGGCGGTCTTGCTGAGAAGAATTGGAGTGCCGGTGAACACGAAGGAAAAGAAGCCGAAGAAGATAGCTGCGAGAAGCAGCACGAGAAATGCATTGACCTTGTACTTTGCCGTGAACAAGATGATAAGACCAACTGTTACCACAAGAAGAATCGTTTGAATCAACCCTGCACTCATTTAACCCTCCCAGATTATTCTAGATTTGTGTGAAAGCTTTTTCGAAAGTCCCGTGCTGCCATCTCACCTCCTAGAGCAAATGTGAAATAGATCGTACTCCCTCTCCACACATTTTGCACTCATGCAAAATTCTTGCAAGGTTTGCTGGCAGCCTGGCAGTTGCTGGATGAGGCCTTTGTCGAAGCAGCATATGCAGTAGCAGAGCAGGTGATGGCAGAGCAGAGCCTGGAAACATGGGATGGGCTTGCTTCGGTATCCGCTCCAATCTGCCATTGACGCGCATCGGCGATTCTGCTATAAGTTAGTCACGGTGTGGCAATGGATGGCATGCGAGATGCAGCGGAGACACGAGGAGATGTCATCGACCGGCAGCACCGTCCGGGGTATTGGTAAGCGACCGACAAGGGGTTACAGATAGCTCAAGGAGGAATTGACATGGATACAACCAATGACATTTTGCTTGGCAAGTGGCATGAACTTAAGGGCCATGTGCGAGAGCAGTGGGGCAAACTCACTGACGACGATCTCTTGCTACTGAGTGGCAAGACCGAAGAACTTTCTGGTGTCTTGCAGCAGCGGTATGGCTACGACAA
>Ga0209540_10000608_pt1 | contig 32224 bp, 37 predicted proteins | sample BarGraIncu01121A_FD_184501 | JGI IMG/M metagenome (GOLD analysis project Ga0209540, IMG submission 184501) | Arctic peat soil microbial communities from Barrow, Alaska - Barrow Graham LP Incubations 011-21A (SPAdes) (version 2) | ecosystem: Environmental > Terrestrial > Soil > Wetlands > Peat... | reverse complement strand
TATAAAGTTTCCCAGTAGAACTTTCAATAACGTAAAGTCAGTATTTGAAAATGTAGTTAAAAATGGCCTAAAATCTCATAAAAAGGACAAGAAAACTGTTTTTGATATTCTCGGAGTATGTTATAAACAAATGTCAGCAAATGTTAAATTTGCAGCATAAATCAAATTAATAAAATCATAAAATTTCCACTGTATACGTGTTTTTTTTGTTGCGCCATAAAATTGCTTAAATAACAATATACACTTACAATACACCATTCAAATTCACGAAAGGGAAATTGATGGTAAAATATTGTAGATAGTGACAATTCAATATTATTTAATATGGCTTAGCTTGATGGCTATGGGGTAGTAACCGCAAAACGCGGATTTTATACGTTAAGACATATATTACTAAAACACCGATATATTCAAAGAATTTCTTGAATATATCGGTGTTTTGCTTCCTTTTTTCATTTTTTAATTTGCCATTTTTATACTTTGCTTAGATAGTATTATCAATACTATAATTGTATTTTAACTAACTTGTTTTGAGCAAAAAAATAAGAACTTTATCATTTAGTGATTAAACCCTATATATATCAATGCTTTACACTGATGGTATACACTTTTTCGAGTTAGAACTATTAAGTATTAGTTCTAACTCAGAATGTTTTGATAAAAGATTTTTTGGTAATAACTGTCTTAACGTATAAACTCCGCGTTTCGCGAGCACTACCCCTAATTATTTTAATTTTATCTACTTTCGGTTAGTACGCCATATAATCAAAAATTGCAGCTAAAACTCTTATCTGAACGTCTATCCATTACCTCAATCAAAATGTTAGCAATTGCTTTGGCATCACTGAATAGTATATTTTTATCAACTGGATTGAAATAGCTACCCAATCCTTTACTAAGCATTACTTCAAATTCGGTTGTATCTAAAATATCTCCAGTCATTAATATAGGACTTACACTTAAATGCATATAGTTTGACAATACCAGTGCAACTTTATAGACTAGAGGTTTTAGTTTTTTATCTAAATCTTCATACATATCTTCTGCTATATGTTCATTAAGCACAAAATCAATTCCTTTATTTTGTATTGTGAAATTATATAGAAATATCAAAATTACCAACTCCTTTTAGTAATTCGCCATAATTTTAAGTTACGTATCAACTAAAATAACTATTTATCTCTTGTTTTCTAATTCTTTAATTTTTTCTAATATATTCATGTAAATGTCTGATTCAAAATCACTAATTAATACACTTTCGTTTTTATCTTCTATATATTTTTTTAGTTCTTCCCATTTATCCATGATTATTAATTCTCCTTTTTATTTAAATTCTTTATATAACTTCTTTTAGCATTTCTTCAGCGGTTGGTTTTTTACTAAACTTTGGTGTATCATAAAACCCATTAAACCACATGATACACTTTTGAAACCAATTGGATGGGTTTATAGAAACTGTAATCTGTCTTTTTCAACATCTCATTTAACTATAGTTTTTGATACATTGTTTTATATTAAATAGTTAAACAGTAAAAGGAATTTTAAATAACACCAAATGGAATATAGGGTGTGTTTTAAACCCTATATGGAATGCGGTAGTATGTTTATCTAAATATTCTTTTGTAATGCCTATATAATATCGTCCACTACTCAATTTGATATACCTTTATTTACTCCATCCTTTTTTAATTATCTTTTAATGCCTAATTTATTTACATACTAAAAAATAAAACTAGAGTATTTTTCACTCTAGCTAATAACAAAATAACAAGTTTATGACAGAAAAATATCAAAATGAATTTTAAGGTATTTTTATATCAGGTTCCAAAATTTATGTGTTATAATGTAAAATTATTTTAATGTAACTCTTTTTAAATCAATTTTCCATATGAATTATTGGATTATTTCTAAATGGATAAGATTTAATATTAACAGTATTTAAATCTTCATTAAACAAATTTATAGCTGAAATTTGAGTATTATCATATGTATAGTAATAATATGTACCCGATTCACTACACATTGCGCTGGTATATATCGTACTGTGTTCTTTTCCATCAGATGTTATAACTGCACCTTTAGGTACTTGACAGTTAGAAAGAATATGAAATATGCCATTAATACCTTCAAGCTCATTATCAATTTGTGTTAAATTATTTTTTAAATATACTGCTCTAGTAAACCTAGAAGGTGAAGTAAAATCTCCAGGTAAACCAAATGCACCTGAACCGTTAGTAACTGGATATAATTCTAGATTACCCCACGTAACTTTATCAAATTGTGTAGATCTTATCCCTATATATTGATATAAATTATTTAAATGCCATTGAAAATTTGGACTATTAGTCATAACTCCAACTGGATTATCAAAGACTTGCAATCCTTTAGGGGTTCTCTCAACAACAATACTTTTTCCCGATTTATCAGATAAAATGTAATGTACCAAAGGTGTTAAATTTAATAAATTAGGTGGCAAATTTAATAAATTAGGCGGCATATGAACAATTTCTAGGTTTTGTAATGATTTTTTAGCTTCTTCTAAGTCTTTAAACTGAGATAATGCCCAAAACACAAAATCATGTGGTGCAATATTTTCTTTTCCTTCAACTATTATTTTTGAATATTGTGTAAAAACTGTAAGATCAAGCATTGCACACATTAATCCTTTTTCATTTAAGCCATCTGCTAAAATAGGATGTCCATCTGAACCCACTGATATACCCATAAAGGCATATTTTGTTTTTTTCTCCTGTTTTTCTGCAATATTTGTCCATATATAATTTCTTGGAATAATATCAACTGATAGGTTATGTTTTATTGAAACATCCATTGTACGTCCCAATAAATGTTCACAGTTTGTTGTTTCTAGTGTCAAACTTGTACACATATTTAGCACCTCCTTATAATTAATTTATATTTATATATAGTTGAGAAAAAACTATATATAAATATTACCATAAAAAATTATTATGGAGGCAGATAATTATATATTTATTTAAAATTTTAAAATTTAGAATTCTTAATCGCTGTAAATTACTCTAAATAGCTACAATATACCATTATTTACAAGCTACTTTGCAGTACAAAGCACGGATGCTCCCACTAGGCCACTTAGTGTTATTCTTCCTCTATGTTGGTTTTAAACCTTATTTATTTAACCATTTAAGTTTTATACCTGAACGTGAAAAAAACGCCTTATATGTAAGAATAAGACGTTTCTTTATTGCTTATTAAGTTTAACTATAAACTAGGCTCTTGATTTCTTTTCTTTATATTCTGTAACATCTTCTTTTGTGATTTTTTCTTTTCTCTATCATTTTCAAATTTACCTTCTTGAAACCTCTTGTCTATTTCATTTATTAAAGTACCAATAACATCAAATAATAAACTTTTTTCACCACTGTACTTCACATGCTCTTTAATAAGAGGAATTTCTTTTTCAGATACTTTAAAATCTTTCATAAAGTTATCCTTGTTAAAATAATTTTTAACAAGGACTTTTGATACTTCATTTAATTTATCATTTGAATGACATTCCATATAAAACATATTTTTGTACATTTCATTTATTTTAAAATCAGGATATTTTTCTTTAAGCTTTTCATTATTATTTATATCCAAAATATTTAAAATTTCTTCTTGTTGATGCGAATTATATTTACAAGTTACATTTTTAAAATCATCAGGCATCAATGTTTTACCAAAGTATTCTTTACTCATAATAAACAATTCTTTTTCTTCTAATTTTAGTCCTACTTTACTTTCCCATTCAGGATACATTTTAGCTAATTTAATATCATATATATCATTTATAATTTTCAACGAACTTTCTAAATCAACTTTCCTAGTGAACATTCTTTCTAAAGTCTTGAGTATTTTATCAGGTGCATTTTTAGAAGTTTCAGGTTTTAATAAATCTATGCTATATTTTTTTAAAAGTCCATTAAATACAGTTTCTATATGTTTAATGTCTTCTTTAACTGATTTTGTAAATCTTGTATTATTATTAAATACATCATTTAACGATTTCTCCAAACTATCTGCTTTTACTTTATCTTTTAATAATAGTATTTCATCAGCACTAAGTATTTTTTTATTATTAACCGTAGTATTAACTATTTCAATTTTTTCATCAATATTCAAACTACTTATATCTAAACTGGTATAATTTAATTTTAAAAATCTTTCTGATTCAGTTTCTAAAATTTCGATTGCTTCATTGAGTATTTTTTCTTCTTTATCAACTCTATTCAATTTATTTGTTTTATCTATACTTTCATCTTTAAAATTTAAAGAATTCTCCCATTTTTTTAATTGAAGAATTCTATTATTTACATTTTCATAATTAACAAATATTTTTAGTTCTTTAGCTGCATTTTTCAAAATACCTTTTTCTTTTGGAGAAAATTTTCTATAAAACTTTTTATAATTATCATGTGTTTTCTTTTCTTCTTTATATTTACCTAAGTCAATTACTGTATTATTATATTCATTAATAACTTTATTCTTATTTATCTTTTCTGATTCCCTACCTTTACTATTTATATCTCTAGCTATATACCCCTCATGTATTGTTGGTTGTTTTTCATTTCCTAAATTTTTATTACTTTCACATGTAATAACTTCACTTATTCCATTATTTTTTAATGCCTTATTCGTCATTATTTCCCATTGCTTTCTCCATAATTGCATTGTCTCTTTTTTATTCCAATCTGTACTATCTATTTTCTTAGATTTATAATTACCGCTTTTTAATTTAATTTTATTGTTATCTTTATCTAGTATATATTCTTTCTTTGCCTTTGCTCCCCATTCTCCATTTTCTTTAAATGGTCTCATAGTTAACATCACATGAAAATGTGAGTTGTCTTTTTTATCATTATGTATACAAATATCTGCTACCATCCCTTTATCAACAAAAGCTTTTTTACAAAATTCATAAGCTAGTTTTTCTTGTTCTTTTTCATTTAATTCATTTGGTAAAGCAATATTAAATTCTCTTGCTAATTGTGCATCATATCTCTTTTCAACTTTCTCAACTTCATTCCACAACTTTTCTCTATCGTATACCCAACTTGGAGAATGTTCAGGTGCTAATATTTTAGTTACTGGCTCAATATTTCTAATATAATATTTTGTTTCTTGACTTCTTTCATCAAATAATTTTTCACCACTTCGATAAGCAGCACAAGCTACAGAAGAACGTGTTTTTCCATTGCTCCCTGACCTTGATATTATTTGTCCTGATAAATGATATATAGCCATAATTTTATCTCCTTCCCTCAACATGAACGCAGTGAATTTTTATCACGCTTGACGATTATTTATAAATTTTTTAAAAATTTCGCGCACACCATGATAGTGGTGTATAAGTGCGCCCTTTTAATTCTTAGGGATATTATATCACCATAGATTAAATTTCTCAATATTGGGATTTGTTTTTTAGAAGTTCTTTATGGTATAATAAGTTAAATAAATTAATGGGGTGATTTAATGAGTAAACATAGTGATTTAAATTCTATTGATGAACAAATAATAAAATTACAAGAAAAAAAGAAATCATTGCAAGCTAAACAAGAAAAAGAAATAGGAAAATACTTATTAAAATCTTGGAATGTATCATCACTAAATTTAGAAGATATATTTAAATTAATAGATTTAAATAAGCCAACCGAACCAACTAATATTAATAATATACTTGCTGATAATAAAAATTTAAATAGTACAAATAAAGAACCTTCTTCAAGTAATTTGTAAGTACGATATGAATGATATTGAGAAAATTGAAAGTAAAATCAAGCTCTTAGAAGAAAAGAAAAAATCTTTTCAAAAATCATTAAATACACAAAGTAGAAAAGCACGTACTAGGCTCTTGATTCAAACTGGTGCTTTATGTGAAAAATATTTTGAAATTGAAAATTTATCTCTTACAGAAAGAGAAGAATTTTTTAAACTATTTTCAACATATATTAAAAATCATATTCCAATAAAGTACAAAACAAATGCTGACTAATTTTTTAATTATTTAGCATTTGTTATTTTTTTTTATAACTTATTGAATGTTCCTTGATTAACCCTTCTATTTCAAATATCTCTACAATTTCAATAAAATCAACTTTAGATATTATACTAATATCATCACAATATACATAATCATATACATTACTTATATAATATATTTTCTCAATTTCACGCTAACCTTACCCCGATATAATTTCTGATCAAATAGAATGCATCACTCCCATGTACAAAAATAAATTCCCCTTGGTGATATAATGATTACTTAAAGGTTAATATTTACTTGTGTACATTTCCATCCTACCCATTTTTATCTATTAGTACTCTTAATTTTGTTTTATTCCTTGGGTATACTATTATCAATAAATTAATTTATATAAATATATTTGTCTTCGCAAAGTGGAGAATACAAATATATCATATAAATTTTTAATTCTTAAATCTGAATCATACATACCATTTTCTATTAATTCAATAATATTGTAATTTTGAATTTTTATATCCACTTATTCTACTACATCAATCGATGGCTTAAATTTATAATTATTATTTGTCCTTTTACTTTCCTATAATACTTTTATTAAAAAATCTAATATGTTATCAAATTTATATTTCGAACTTTTTTATAATTATATTTTCTTAATTTTTGAATTATTTTCATATGATTCATCTATTTTTAACCTAAAAAAATGCAATACATAAAATTATATATTACTTTTTTTTAAAGTAGCTTGTTATTTCGTCCACTTCATCAAATTCGAACTGATCCTCTTTACTATATTTTTTATGAAGAGTATATAAACTGAAAGTATGAGCTATTTTCAAGATTGTTTTCATATGATATTTTCCCTCGTATAAATGATAGATCGCTTTATCATCCTTTTTTTCTAAAGTAATAAACTTAATTTGTTTTATAATTATAGACAGTCAACACATTAAGATACGGTAGGTCTGTTACAATGTTTAGAAAATTTCATTATATATATATTATACTTATAAAAAAATTTCTTAATGTTAGTGATCGAGTTACTGAAACATTAACTTGTTCATATTAACTAAATGAATTAATAGGTAACCCGTAGTCTAAGGTCCATTGTGGCAGACGATAGCTGTAATATTCACATATTTTAGTAGTTTTATGAACCTCCAATAAATTACAGGCTCATTCATTTCTATCAAAAGTTAGAAACTAAATCTAAAATAACCACAGTGGTTGTTTTAGATTGTTTTACAATCTTTTGTTTTAAGTGTTTTGGGTCTGCCCCTATGCTAGTGATAGGCAATGTTACAAAAATCTAATATGAGCTTTGCATACCTAACTATGAGCTTTGCATACCTAATATCAATCTAACTATGAGTTTTGCATACCCAACTATGAGTTTTGCATACCTACATACCAAAATTGCAATTTAACTATGAGCTTTGCATACCTATATACCAATATTAATCTTAACTATGAGCTTTGCATACCTAATATCAATCTAACTATGAGCTTTTCATACCCAACTATGAGTATGAAAAAAATATTTACATATTCATATAATCATGGTAATATATCCTTAGGAGTGATATTATGGATGAAAATTTTCTAGTAACTAAATCAAATTTTTTTATTATGAACACAAGTTATGATTTAAGTCTGGAGGAACAAAAGATTATACTTACGTTGGCTAGTATGGTTCAACCAACTGATGAAGAATTTAAATCTTATGTTTTTAAAATATCTGAATTTATGAGACTTGTAGGAGTTGTCGATAAATCTAAGTATACCGAAATACCTAAAATAACCAAAGAGCTTATGAAAAAAGTTTTTGAAATCAAAGAAGGGAATACGATAATTCAAACGGCTTGGCTTAGCGGAGTTAGGTATGAAAAGGGTTCGGGCAAGGTAATTCTTAAATTTAATCCCGATTTAAAGCCATATATGATAAAGCTTAGCAGCACGTTTACTCAATATAAATTAGCAAATATTTTAAGCATGAAAAGTAAGTATTCTTCTAGAATATATGAAATTTTAAAGTGTAATGAGTTTAAAAAGCAAGGATACATAGAAATTGAAATTGAAGAATTAAGAAAATTATTAAAAGCAGATGTTATATATCCTTTATATGCTGATTTTAAAAGGTTTATAATACTAAGAACTCAAAAAGAATTACGAAAATTAACGGACATAAGTTTTGATTTTGAAGAAATAAAGACAGGGCGAAAGGTTACAACTCTTAAATTTTATATAGAGACTAACAAGCTTACTTCATTATTACCAACTGCCAATGAAGAAGTTTCGGCAACATTAAAGGAACTTGAAGAAGAAAATCCAGTTAAAAACATTATGGCTATTATGAATGAAAGTAAAATAACAGCCTTAGAGGCTAAAAAACTTAATGATGCTGCTAATGGTGATTTACATAAAATCAAAGAAAAATATCAATTAGCGCTAAGTTCGCCTAAAATTGATAGTGTGGTTGGTTGGATGCTCAAAGCGATCAAAGATGATTATCAAGTTCCTAAAAGAAAAACTAAAACTGGTAACTTTAATGATTATGAACAAAGAAATTATGATTTTGATGATTTAGAAAAAAAATTATTAGGTTGGGATGTCAAGGAAACAGTTGAAACTACAGGGGAAGAATTCCAGCAATTATCAATGAAATAACAAAAGACCAGGATAAAGACTTGGTCTTTTGTTATTTCATTAAAATTAGAATCCAATATTAATAACCCATATATACACAATTTTAGACAAATAAAATACAATCGTTACACAGAAACTAGATACGGTATAAAAAAAGTTCATTTAATTCCCTTATAGAGAGATTTTGGACTACAATAGGTATAATTGCATACTTAACATATAAAATGGATCTCTGTCGATTATAATGAGCTTTAATTATGTGCGCTGTTTATTTTTTAAAGCATTAAGCAAAAAAAATCCAATTAAATTTAATTGGATTTTTAAAAAATTCATTCATTTTGTACAATTTGATTATACTTCATGGCTTTATTTATCTTGTTTACTTATTTAGATTTTTTAACAAACTTTTAATACTAGATTTTTGTGTATTGGTTGTTTTTATTTCTTCATCCGCTTTATCTATACTTAATTCTTTTAAAACTTTTTTTAACATATTTTTCAATTCAACTTCATCAATTTTTGTTTTATAATTTTTTTCTATATTCTCTACTTGTTCAGCTTGTTTTACCATATCTTTTTCAATCAGATTCTTTATATAAGATGCAAATGCAATATCTTGTTTTTCCGCATATTCCAGTAATTTAATATCTCTTTTATTGGTAAGATTAAATGGTATAGGTTTACTTTTTCTATTGCTCATTAAATTCACTATCTGCAACTAGATCATAAATTTTTTGATTAATCATTTGACTGTTTTCTACCAATTGAATTACTGGAAATTGCTTTTGCCAATAAGTTATAGTGTCTGCACCACCCCCACCGATAAGATATATTTTAGAAGCATTTTTAACTTTAAAATCATTTTTAATATACGAAGCTATTTCGACGATATGGTTCTCCACAATTGGTCTAATATCTGATATATCCGTTTCTTTATTATCGATAATAACATTTTTTTTATTAATAATTTTTTCTATTTCAGAAGGTTTAAAATCAGCACCTTCCTTATTTGCATTTAAATAAGAAGTTATATCTGCATACATTTTATTCATACCTTCATTGTAACTTGCACTTGTTGTTATGGCTAATTCTTCCCACTGTGTTACATTTATCGTTCCTGCCCCATTATCAATAACCAAAACATTGTATTCTTCTTCTGTTTTAATTGGGTAAGCACCTTCAATAAATACTAAACAATCATTGATTCTTATATTATATAAAGTATCATTTACTTTGATTTGTTGTTGTCCAAAAGACTTTATATGTTTTTGCAATTTATCACCCAAAAGTTTAAATTTCTTTTCTGGTAATCCAATTACTAAATTAACTTCAATAAAATCTTCTTTTGAGCTAAGAGATATTGCAGTTAATAAACATAATTTGTAATATTTTTCAAAATACCTATTATCTCCTGTAAAAGAAGCACCTTCACCAACAATATATTTTGTTCCTTCAAATTCGACTTGATGATTTTCTTTCTTAACTTTTCCAAAATTAATTATTTCACCAACTTTTACTTTGCTGGCAAATTTACCTTCATTAAATTTTGTATACCCATTTCCAACGTCAATTCCTAAATTCATAATTTAATCCTCCTGTTTATATTCGAGTATATACATTGTATGTACTTGTTGCATTGTTTTATTATTATAATGACATTGTAGCATTAAGTATATACTTTGTATATATTTAATGCATACTTTCCTACTAGTTGTTTTCAACTAGTATATACTTAGTGTGTACTTCGTATATACTGTCATTTTCCTAAAAAAAGGTATAAAAGCATAGAATAGTGTTAAAAACGCTATTCTTTCAATACCATATATGTATTAATCATTATTCCCATCCTAGTAATTTCTTTCCCAGTGCATAAAAGTTGTATTTTCTTTGAAAATAATTGTTAAATGTGCTTTATTATAATCATTATCTTTATTTTTAACCATTTATGGGGAACCTTCTTTTTTCTAATCAGTATTATTCAGGATTAGGTAAAACTGCAAATAAAAAAGGCATGATCATAATCTGATCTGCCCTCTTCAATATTTAATTGCAGTACATCGTATCTTTTTAGAAAAGACATTTATGATTAGTAAATATGGCATATTTTCTATTCTTCCTTATTGAATTTTAAGGCGTTTATAGCTTTTACAATGATTAAATCAACAAACTCCGATTTATCATATCCTGTCCTATCTTTTCCTGCTCCACGACCTGCATATTCAGCGATTAAGGCTATCGTAGATTCCCTCATATAGAAAGTTACATATTTTTTCTTATCTCTATTCTGAGTTTTGTAGGTAAGTTGTATCGGAGAATTATCTTCAATTACTTTGGTTTCCTTAGGATCTTCATTTGTTTCAACAGCCGGTTCTTCTTTTGCTTTAGTTTTATTAATTATTTTTTTAGGGTCTATATTTCTCTTAGGTTTATATTTAGCAGAATTATCTACCACGGTGTCAGTTTCATATTTAGACTGAGTAGGTTCAACTAACTTTTCTATCTCAGGTACAGGGGTTAATACTTTTTCTTGTAATAGCGAATTATGTTCTTTTACTCCTAGAACATTTTCATTCGTAAATAGACTTTTAATTTTAGTTCCTTTTTGTAGTGCCATATTATATCGCCTCGATTTCTTTTAATTCTTGTATAAATTCTACATAAGCTAGATAACCTGCATTCTTCACATCATAGTAGCTAATTGGTAAATTCACCAATGATGTTTCTTGTAATCTTATATTGTTTGGAATTATAGTTCCAAATGATAATTCTTTAAGTATAGTGTTGTGATTAACATAATATATAAAATCTTTTGAAATTTTTATTCTTTTATCATATTTGTTTATTAACAAGCCACAAATATTATTTTCTATTTCAAGTTCATCACAGAGAGAATTCCATTGACTCATAATATTCATTGCTCCTTGTATGCTATGCATGCCAATCTCTGTGACAATAATAATACTGTCTGAGATAAACAAAGCATTCAAATTGGAAATACTCATAGCAGGAGGAGTATCACAAATAACATAGTCATATTTAGCAAGATACTCTTTGTTTTTCTTCATCCATTTTTTCATAATTCCATGTCTTAGCGTTACAGATATAAGTTCCATTTCTGTAGCAGTAAGCCCTTTGTCGCTAGGTATCAAATCTACAGTAGGCATATCAGCAATAGGTTTTTCTAAAATTACATCTATAGGAGCAATATCATTTTTTAGAACATTACTTATCGAATCATACCTTTCTGTAAATTGACTTATATTAAAATTGCTAGTCATATTTCCTTGAGAGTCGAAATCTATTACTAGAACTTTCTTATTCTCCTTGGCAAGGAAACCTACTAAGTTAAATGCAACATTGGTTTTACCTGTGCCACCTTTCATGGTGGCGAATGATAATATCTTTGGATTAGCCATTTATTTCCTCCCTGTTACTATATATGTATTTTATTTTATAATTTTAACATATTTTGTTATAAATTAAAATAGTATTTTTGTTATAAAATAAGAATTATAAGTATAGTACAATAGTATATATTATACAACTAAAATACATTATACAGTATAAATAAAATACTATTAATATTATACAATACAAATACAATATAAAGATATTTTATTTTTTAATTTTAACATATTTTGTTTTAAAATAAGAATCATATAGTACAATGGTATATACTATATGATTAAAATATATTTTACAGTATAAATAAAATAATATGATATTAATATTATACAATACGAATACAATATAAAGATATTTGTACAATAAAATATATTGTATTCGTATTGTACAAGGTAAAAAAAATGAGAAATAATCAATATATCACCGGAGAGAAAGGATACTTCCCCTTTTAATTTAATGTTAGTAGCATTGTCGTTAAAAGGTTACTTGACATTATTTTGGTAACTTTATATACTCTAATTATATGAATTAATATGAGCGTAAAATTAAAAATAGGGGTAAGTAAGTACATAGCTGAATTGAACAAAGGCTTAAATTCTGTTGAGAAGGGTAAGATTAAAATTTCAACTTTTAATGATTATGAACAGTGTGAGTATGATTTCAAATAGTTAGATAATAGAATGGGATACAGAAGATATCATAAAAGATGCTATAGAAAAGCCAATAGACCTTAAATTAAAGTTTATAATACTGATTCACATGACTTTAAGATTAATGTTTCTAATAAAATTGATCAAAAAACGGAAACTGTACCGACAACAATTCTTACAGAAATATCGAAAGTATTGAACTTAAGATCCTATTTTATTTTTTAATTAGTACAATACGACAGCTTTAAAAATGGATTTAATTGTGCCGATAGAGAACTGATAACTTCCCAAAAGGTAAGAATAGGTTAAGTAACTTCACTGATTATGATCAACGTGAATACAAGTTTTATGAGTTAGAAAAGGATTTACTAAGTTGGTAATAAAATGATAAAGTACAGACTGTTTTTCTAATATGCGGTATCTGAAAGAGGAGTTAAATTTAATTAAAATATTATAAAATTTAATAATATTTTAATTAAACATATGGCTGCAATATGGAGTAATTACTGAGACTCTTAATAACAGTAATATAAATTTTGTATGATAGAGATTCAACAGGTACATACAAATTTAGATATTGATAAGTAAAATATCTAATTATAGGTAGGATAAATAAACGATATAGATGGAGGTGGTTAGTACAATGAGTAATTTAGGAAGCATACGTAACAGGCAATCGATAAAATTAAATAGCACTAATATATCAAAAATTTTAATATTAGATTTTTTAATTAAAGAGGTGAGCTGCTATGGATATGAATTATCAGCAAAGATAGAGGCTACAATGAATTACATGTGGAAACCAAGTAATAGTTTAATATATCCATTATTACGTAATATGGAGGAAAACATGTGGGTAAAAGGTTGGTGGGATGTACCTGATAAAAAGACGCGCAGGAATTATAAGATAACTGATGAGGGCATAAAGCATTTTAATAGTATAAAATTAATATATAAACCATTATTAGATGAATCTCTTTCTATTACTCAAGGGGTGTTAAATAAAATATATATTAATAAATAATTTTAAAATGATTAGGTCTATTAAGACATTGTCTTAATAGACCTAATCTAGAAACATAAAACTGAAATAACCCTTAATTTATTATAAACTATCGATGGAGTAAAATTTAATATTATTTGTATTGGTTGTACACTAATATAATTGGTATATACTAAATTTTACTAAATTTAACGTCCTTAATAAAATTTAAAAGATTTACAAAATAGGAGAGACGCAAATTGAATTTTTGCATCTCTTTTTTCTTCATAAATATGAGTTTAACACAATACATCTTGTGTTAAACTGGCTTAAAACCTTCAAAGCGTTGAAAATACTATATTTCGTCTAATAAAATAATTATTTATACAAAAACTCTCAATGTTAGTTTACTATAACGTATTGACTTGTAAAATTTAGTTTAATATAATGTATATGGGGAAATGTAAAGTGGAGGTCAAAATAAAAATGAAGTTTGTACAACCAATTAGAGATAAAGATAAAATTACAGAAATTAAAGCATTGTTGTTAAAAAGTAATTATAGAAATTACGCTTTATTTACTTTAGGTATAAATACAGGATTTAGAATTTCTGATATTCTAGAAATTAAAGTAAGTGATGTTATAAATAAAACTCATATTGCTATTAAAGAGAAAAAGACAGGTAAACTGAAAAAGGCATATATAAATTCTTCTTTAAAAGAAGAGCTTGATAAATATATATTTGATATGAATGATGATGATTTCTTGTTTAGAAGTCGAGAAGGAGAAAATAAACCAATTAGTAGAGTTCGTGCATATCAACTATTAACGGATGTAGCTAAAAAAGTAGGACTTGAAGAAATAGGTACACATACCTTAAGGAAGACCTTTGGATATTGGCACTATAAACAGCATAAGGATATTGCACTTTTGCAAGAACTATTCAATCATTCGGCACCAAGTGTGACATTAAGATATATTGGAATTAATCAGGATGCTATGGATGCATCGCTTCAGGATTTTTATCTATAAATGGGGTATGAAGAACATAGCTGTAACCAGAAGCAATAGGAAATTTCTAATTTTCTATATATGAAAGTTCCGAATCTTCTTTTGGAAAGTGAACTTAGGGGTATATAAAGCATTTTATTGAGTATTTTAGAGGCATATGGTAAGTTAATCTTAAACTAAGTTCCTACTCTTGACATTATAGGAATTTTTTTGAGACTAACTTATAATAATTTTTTATATAAACTCTATAAAATAATTTAGACGATAAGATAAAATCATATTCAGGTCACGAAAACAGAGAAACCATTGCTATATATTTAATTTTAGCAATTAACGAAGCCCAAAAGGTTTATAATGAAGTATTTATCAACTTTCTAATATAAGATGTTCCTTCTGGTTGCAGCTATGTTCTTCATGGGCCTTGTATAAGTGGACTGATTATTTTGTCTAGACGTAAAACTTCCTCTTCAGTTGAGGTAATTCCACTGCGTGATTCAAAAAGGCAAGTTTCATATTCTTTCTGAGCAGTAGCTGCACTATAGAAAGATTTTTGGAGAGTACATTTTCTAAGATTGTCGCATCCGTTGCAAACATAAGGTGGTTTTGATGTTAATGGGCATATATATTCTTTGTAATCAGAACAAACATCAGAGCATCTTGAACAAAAGCGACAATAGCGGTTTCAACAGCTTGGACTATCGCAGATATAGGAATATTCACAGTCAAAACGGTGAACACAGTTATTAAATGATTTTCCATAGGTACCTGCCTTTTTTAAAGCAACATGATGTTTAATTTCTTTAGAAATAGAAGTACAGTCACGACCAAGTTCTCTAGCAATTGCTTTAAATGAAAAGGAATCCTTAATCATGTGTTCGATCACAATTCTTTCACTTAGGATAAAATGTTTGGATTTAGGCATAAAAAACCCTCCCTACGATCAGGTAAGGATTATTGTCTTGGTACATCTAATATTATAATAATTTGTAAAGGTAAAATCCACCCTTTAGTTTGTAAGACTAACTTCCACTGGTGAATGAGTTATGGGTGGAAGTTACTTTTGCAATTGAGTCAAAATACTGATACCATTTTATCATGGTGGATAATTATTATTTAGCTATTGAGTTATACTATCAAAATAGTATAATAGACTTTAGATATTTAGACTAAAGTTTCAATTTTTTCAGAATAAATTTTGGAGTGATATTATGAACATAACTAAAAAAAACATATTTGAATCTGCAATAAAGGTTTTTTCCAAAAGTGGGTATGATGGTGCTAGTGTGAATGATATAGCAATTAATGCTGGTGTTGCAAAGGGGACTCTTTATTATTATTTTAAAAGCAAAGAAGAAATTTTTAAATATACAATAACAGAGGGCATGAATGTTATTGTGAAACAAATAGAAGAAGCTACTGAAAAGGAAGAAGACAGTTTAATAAAGATAAAAATACTTTGTAGGGTTCAACTAAGCTTGGTATATGAAAATAGGGACTTCTTTAAGGTTATTATGAGCCAACTTTGGGGACGAGAAATAAGGCATCTTCAAATACGAGAGGTAATAAAATTATATATAAATGTAATTGAAAAGCATCTTAAAGAGGCAATAGAGCAAGGTATAATAAAAAAATCAGAGACTTCATTTACGGCGTATATGTTTTTCGGAACGCTTTGTTCAGCCGCGGTTTATGAACTTGTAAATAAAGATAATATTGATATAGAAGATGTTATAAATGATTTAATGCAGTACATATTAACATGATTATCAAGATAAATAACAAATTATTTTTAAAAAACTAGCATGTTTATGTGCTGGTTTTTTTTATAGATTTATTGACATACTTTAACAAAAAAGATATTATAGTGATATACTGACCGGTCAGTACTACAATAAATCGTCTATTCCGCACATTTATTTTAGTATTTACCATATTCAAATGCTACTAATTATTCAATAAATACGAAGGAGAGGATTTACATGTGTGGTGTTTTTGGGTATTTTTGTGATAACGGGAATTTAAGTATGGACACATTAGTAAATGCAACTTCAACTCTATACCATCGTGGTCCAGATGGTATAGAAGTTTGGATGTCTAAAGACAAAAGAATTGGACTTGGACATACACGACTTAGCATTATTGATCTAGAAGGTGGACAGCAGCCCCTTAAAAATGAAGATGAGACTATTTGTGCTGTAGTAAATGGTGAAATATATGATTTTAAGAGAATAAAAGGAGAACTTCAGGCAAAAGGTCATCGCTTTAGAACCAATTCGGATAGTGAAGTTCTAATTCATCTTTATGAAGAACTAGGGTTAGATGCTTTACATGAATTAAGAGGTGAATTTGCTTTTATACTATGGGATTCTAAAAACCAAAGATTAATTGGTGGAAGAGATCGGTTTGGAATTAAGCCCTTATATTATTCTTTTTTCCATAATACATTATTTTTGGCTTCTGAGATTAAAGCACTTTTAGCCGCAGGAGTTCCAGCTCAGTGGGATGATGAAAGTTTTTATATTGGTAGCCATTTAGGTTTTACTCCTATGCAGAACAGATCATTGTTTAAAGGCATTTTTCAAATCCCAGCTAGTCATGTTCTTATAGCAAATAAATATCAACATCGTCTACATTGTTACTGGGATTTCAATTATCCATTAAAAGAAATGCAAAATAATAATATAAGTGATAAAGAAGCTATTGAAACATTTAGAGATTACTTTGATGAAGCCGTAAAATTACGTTTACATGCAGATGTTCCGGTAGGAGTTTATCTCAGTGGTGGGCTTGATTCATGTGCAATACTTGGCACTGTTGCAAAATTTAGAGGTTCTGGTGTTAAGGCTTTTACAATAGGTTTTGAGGATGCAGCTTATGATGAATCTGATATTGCTAAAGAAATGGCAGAACTCGTAGGAGCAGAATTTAATCCATATATAACAACTAAACAAGATCTTGCTCAAAATTTTGTTGAATCAATAAGGCATTGTGAAACAACTGTTGCTAATCCACATACTGTTGCTAAATTCATGCTTAGTAAACATGTTAGGGATTCTGGATATAAGGTTGTTTTAACTGGTGAGGGATCTGATGAAATATTAGGTGGATATGCTCATTTTAGACAGGACATGTTACTTAATACAGATAATCAAGGAAATAATAATAAAATCAATGCTTCACTTAAAAAACTAAAACAGAATAATTTATTTACTCGTGATTTACAATCGGGAGGATTTATTGATGATAATGCAATAAATCGTCGTCTTGGATTTGTACCTTCTTGGTTAAAAGCATTAATGTCGAGTTCTAATAACATTAAAAATTTCTTATCAACTGATACATTAAAAAAATTCTCTAACATGGACCCATATAGTATATTTTTAGATGACCTAGATGTTCATAATCAACTCAATGGGCGTAACATTTTGAATCAGTCAGAATATCTTTGGTCCAAGTTATTACTGCCGAACTATCTATTATGCAGTCTTGGAGATCGTATGGAAATGGCACATAGTGTAGAAGGTAGAGTTCCATTTTTGGATCATAAATTAGTAGAATTTATTACTACACTTCCATCATCTCTTAAAATACGAAATATGACTGAAAAGTATATTCTTCGTGAAGCCGTCCGTCCTGTTATAACTAATACAGTTTACACTCGGAAAAAGCATCCTTTTGTTGCACCACCCTCTACTAATAATACAGAGGACCCAATGTTTACATTTATGCATGAATATATTGGTGATAACTTAGATAAAATGCCTTTTTTTGATAAGAATAAAATTAACACTCTTCTTAATAATATTAAAAAGAGTCCATTAGAGGAAAGAGGAGAAACGGATGCGCTTATAATGACAATTGGAAGTCTTGTAGCTTTACAGGAACAATTCGGATTGGTGTAATTTATTATATGAAGGGCAACAATTAATGATTTAAGCTCATACTGGAGCTTTTGGGGTACAAAATAATTCAAATGTTAATAAAGCCGAGCATGATAAGATGTTTAATGACATCACTCATATTAAGGGCAATATTGAAGGCCTTAGAAAAGATATTTCCAATGTTGAGATTATAACAAGCATTAACTGGAATTATATAGCAAAATTAAAAGCAATAAAATAATATGGCATATGATGGAGCAGTTTAAACACTTGCTCTATTTTTTTATGTCCATGCTTCTACAAGATCTTTATTTAATACTCACCAGCATGGCTATGATGTAGCAATATCGTCAGGCTTAATTAGCATGCAAATGCAAGGTGCGTTATCAATCTTCACAGTGAATCTAAAGAGAATAATCAAGTTAAAAAGCATTGAATATCCAAAATATGGGTATTTTATGCTTTTTCTAATCAAGCCTAAAAACTTTACTGACTGGCGGCATCATTAGAGGTATCAAGGCAAACTCTTGGTTCCCTTGAGAATGGACGTTATAACCCGTCAATTACTTTGGCGTTTAAGATTGCCCGTTACTTTAATAAGAGTATTGAGGAAATATTTATTTATGAGGAGGAAGAAAATAATGAAAAATAAAAGTATTAAAAGGTATTTATTATATTCGCTAATTAGTTTTATTATTCTGGCGGTTGGTGCTAGCTTAGCAAAAGACACAAGAAATGCCGAAGGAATTATACTGACTTTGCCATATATTTTCATTGGAATTGGAGCTGGTGTTTTCGGGCAAAACATTGGAACTATATTCAATATTCTTGCTATGAAAAAAGCTCCCCAGGTAGCAAAACAAAAGGAAATTGATGAAAAGGATGAGAGAAATATAATAATAACAAATAAAGCGAAAGCTAAAGCGTATGACCTTATGGTGACAGCATTTGGAGTATTAATGCTCGCATTTGCACTAATGCAGGTCGACTGGTCGGTTATTGGGGCTATTATTATTATTGTTTACTTATTTGTTGTATTTTCAAATATATATTTTATCACCAAATATAATAAAGAAATGTAAAGAATAATCCTAATATTTAGTCAAATATGCAACTTTAGTATATTGTACACCAACCCAAAAGGCAGCATTGCCTTTTCCTTAAGATTGATAATAAACACCTTTGAATTATATATATTAACAGGCCCGGGATGGCTTATAAAAATTAATGCTCCATCGCCAAATGTTTTTTATTGCTGGCTAAACAAGTATTAAAATCTCAAACCTATTTTTTTACATGCTTATAGCCGTTTCTGGTTCCATTACTACCTATACCCCTACTAGAAGCTGATTGAAGAAAAATCAGTGATACTGTAAGCGTATATCTTTTTTTGGGTTCCATTTTTTTCATCCTTGCAGCATCCAATGTTATTGCTTCATTGACAAATTGTTTTATTTTTATATCAGGAATTTCTTTTAATACAAATACTCCTACATTTTTTTCGGATAACCATATAATATGATCTAATTCTTCTTTAAAATTAGATCAGCTTGGTTTTAGCTTGAAATAATTGAACGAATAAAAAGAGTGTCGCCTATTGCCTGGCAACATGTCAATCTTGGAGGACGGTTCAATTTAACCAGTGAGAAAGAACCTCTGGAAATTGATTTGTTAATTAATCAACTGAATGACTTCCTATCTTAATTGATAGTTTGCATCTCTATTGAACTTTTGGACGATATGTGTAAATAACCCCATTTTATTCAAGGGTTAATTTCATTTTATTATTTAAATTCATTATTTACATTAAAATAGTATAGAGAAAGACAAAAAATCAGTTACCCAATTAATCGGGTAACTGATTTTATAGCATTTATATATTTTTAATTGGTATAATGCTATTCACCTAAATCCTGTTTTGTTTTCCGGTAATTTTACTTTTGATATCCATCTTAAATGTAGATTTAGCTTTATTCGTAGTAAAATACACATTGCCCTCAACTTTAGCATCTATTAACTGAAAGTTATTTGATGACACATAAATGTTACCTTTAAAAGTTCCGTGTTCTATAATGGTTCGAGGACTATTAACAGTTAACTTTGGAACTTTCAAATTCAATCGACCATTCATATTCTTATCTTTATTTCGCCTGTATAAATCTATTTTGCGTTCTAAAATATTTTTACCATTTGTATACGTACCATTAATTACAAGATTTTTATCAACAGTTATATTCCTTATTATAACAATAATGCATGTACCCTTGTTACTTATAGCATTTTCAAATTGAGCTGGAGTACTTACTATTGAAGCTAAAGTTGTTTTCAATGGTGCTAGCAATTTTTGTTTTCCAGTTATTTTACTTTTAATATCCATTTTAAATGTAGATTTAGCTTCTTCCGTAGTAAAATATACATCTCCTTCAACTTTAGTATCTACTAATTGGAAGTTATTTGATGAAACATAAATATCACCTTTGAAAGTTCCATGTTCTATATCTGTGTTAGGACTATTAATAGTTAATTTTGGCACAGCTAAACTCAATCTAGTAGTTATTTTTTTATCTTTGTCTTGCCTGTATAAATCTATCTTATGGCCTATAAGCTTTTTACCATTAACATACTCACCAGCAACTATAAGATTCTTATCAATAGTTAAATTCCTTGTTACTAAAACATTATATGTACCATTCTTACTTATAGCATTTTCAAATTCAGATGGAGTATTTACTATTGAAGTTACATTCGGTGGTGTTGTTAATTTCTGTTTTTCAGTTATTTTATTTTTATCCAATTTAACTACGGGGGGAGCTTTTTTCGCTACACTTGTGGTTATTTTCTGTGTTGTTTTTGAGGTGGGTTCAGGTTGCTTAGAACATCCTACAAATAATATAGTTACTATAACCGTTGTTAATAATATAATTTTTAATTTCATTAAAAATCCCCCTTATTAGAGTGAAATTATATTGTTTTAGGAAGAGATTGTGCTCAGTCGATGATTTTTATACTACCGCTTTATTAACTTAATATCAATAACTTGGCCGGTGTTGGTTTACATATACCTTAAAACTATGAGTAGATGAAACAGTTATAGAATGTTACTTGCATATTAAAGTATATGAAGTTTGTCTTATTTTGATTCGTAAGTATTATATCATAAAAAATGATAATTAGTGTTAACATTTTACAAACTATAATAACCTTATATATACATTTGTATACAATAAGCTTTATAATTACATATGGAATTAAAGTATAGAAAGGACTGAACGTTTATGGATTTTATTGATAAAATTGAAAGTTATTGTACTACCCAAAAATTAGCTCATATCTATAGAAATAATAATTTAACTTATATGGAGTTAAAAACAAAATCTGATTCACTTGCCGCAAAAATCATAGGGTTATTTGGAAAGGACAAAACCCCCATAATAGTTTATGGGCATAAGGATCCCTTAATGCTTATTAAATAAGTGTAAAATCGTAGAAATTTTACCAGAGGCTCAAGGCAATATTCCAAATATTAGTTATAGAATTAAGAATGACGAAGTTTATTACATTATATATACCTCAGGAAGTACTGGTAAACCAAAGGGTGTACAAATAACAAAGAATTGTCTTCAAAGTTTCATTGATTGGGGTATGGATATAATTGATAAAGAAGATAAAGTATTTATGAACCAAGCACCTTTTTCATTTGATCTATCTGTTATGGATACTTATTTATCGTTGGTTTCTGGTTCAATACTATATAGTATTGATAAAGATATGATAGCTAATTTACCTGAGCTTTTTATAAACTTTAAATCTTCAGGAATTACGACTTGGGTTTCCACTCCTTCTTTTGCTGAAATATGTCTACATAGTGAGCAATTTAATGAAAATTTATTACCTAAATTAAGGCAAATGTTATTCTGTGGAGAAACGCTTTTCCAAAGAATGCGCAAAAAAATTATTCGAAAGATTTTCTAACATTAAAATAATTAATTTCTACGGACCAACAGAGGCGACAGTTGCTGTGACTGCAGTTGAAATAAAAAAGGAAATGCTTATAAGTAAAGGGAGTCTTCCGTTGGGTACATAAAAAAGGCTGTGAAATAATCATAGAAGAAATTACGAATGAAATATTAATAGTGGGTGAAAGTGTAAGTATTGGTTATTTTGCTGACTCTATTCTAACAGAAAAATTATTTTTTAAAAGAAAAATTCTGGGTGTGGAGAAAAGAGGGTACAGAACAGGAGATACGGGTCATACAATTAATGGTCTACTATATTATGAAGGACGAATAGATAATCAAATTAAACTTCATGGTTTTAGAGTCGAAATAGAAGATATTGAAAATAATATAAGAATGCTTCCTTTCATAGAAAATGCAGTTAAAAATCACTTAAAGGATTTATTGCCTTTATACATGGTCCCTCGCAAAGTCAAGGTTGTGGAAGCTCTCCCTATAAATGGGAACGGAAAATTAGATAGAAAAAGAATTATGGAGGAATTTTAAATGCTTCCATATGGAGACTTCATGTATTTCTACTTAATGATCTTGGTACTAGTCCCAGCAATCATTGTTGGCTTGCTTGGCAAAAGGATAAAATGGTATGGACTGCCAGCAAACTTATTCATGATTTATTTGATTTTTGGTAAATCATGAATAAGTTTGCTGAATATTTAATTATATTTTTTATAATGGAATTTTTATTAATTATTATTTAACTTTCAAAGTTATTCAGATGTTAATACAAATTTTTGATGGATATATTACAAAAGTAAATATTTTTGATCTTGCCTATTTTATATTGTTTTTTCCAACATTAAGTTCCGGTTCCATTGACCGTTCAATTAGATTTATGGAAGAAGGCAATAAGGTTATAAAGCCTAGACAATATGTTGAATATTTAGGGCATGGAATATTTAAAATTTTTCAAGGAGTAGTATATAAATTCCTAATAGGATTTTACATACAAAAACATTTTACTAGTATAATCCTATTAAGACCACACACTTTAATAAATGCAATTAAATATATGTATTCTTATAGTTTTTATTTATTTTTTGACTTTGCGGGCTATAGCTTAATTGCAATAGGCGTGAGCTATATAATGGGAATAAAAACACCCGAAAACTTTAATCTTCCATTTATAAGTAAAGATATAAAAGATTTCTGGAATAGATGGCACATAAGCTTATCTTTTTGGTTTAGAGATTTTATTTATAACAGATTCGTATTGAGTGCGCTTAAGAAAAAGTGGTTCAAGAGTAAATATACAGCTTTATATATTGGTTAAATGATAACCATGACAACCATGGGTTTTTGGCATGGGCTTCAATTAAATTATATTGTTTATGGTGCTTTCCATGGGATTTTGATTATAATTACAGATTATTTTCAGAGAAAAAAGATCTACAAGAAGTTCAAAAATAAGGCTTATTTTAGAATCGCATCAACTGTTCTAACCTTTAATTTGATATGTTTTAGCTTCTTGATATTTTCAGGATATCTATTTAAATAAAAGGAGAAATTTATATGCAAAAATTAATTTGCGATATATTAGAAGAAATTACTGGCGAGGATTTACGCGAAGAAGGCAATGTGAATTTATTTGATAGTGGAAGATTGGATTCGTTAGGAATAATTGAACTTATTGTAGCAATAGAAGATAATATCAATATTAAACTTGATCCTGCAATTGTTGAGAGAAAAGATATAGCAACACCAAATAAACTTATTAAATACGTTGATAATCTCTCTAGTAAAATGCAATGAAAAAGGTCATAGCTTTTGTTTGTTCTATTCTAGCTTGTATTTGTTTTATGTTTTTTTACAAAACCATTATGAAGGTATTATCGCAAGAAAATATTATGATAAATTTGGAGAGAATTTAACTGCAAATAAATTTAAAAGTGTAATACTTCAAAATATGGGAGCAAGGCAGAATGATAATCTTATGATGTTTGGCTCCTCTGAATTTGAAAACAATACAGCATATTCTACTCATCCAATAAAATTTTTTAATGGCAAAAAAGATGGTTTTCAAATCAATCTTATAGGAAAAGCAGGTTATAAATGTTTAGTACATGCTGCTAATTTTGGAGCACTAGGAACTGAACTTACCGGGAGAAAGGTAGTTTTCGTACTTTCACCACAATGGTTTTTAAAGAGAGGCATTGATGAAAATACTTTTGAAGCCAATACATCTGAACTACAGGTGTATTGATTTTTGTTTAATAAAAACATAAGTTTAACTACAAAACAAGAGTTCTCTAAAAGAATAATCTCAATTACTTACGAAAAAGCAAATAAACACTTTGCTATTATGAGGGAATACTGTTCTCTTTATAGTAATAAGGATTTATTAAGTACATCTAAGAGGTATTTAATGACTCCTTATTACTGGATAAGATATGAGCTATTAACATTAAAAGATGATATAAATAGTAATAAATATCTTAAAACTAGGCCTAGGCTTATAAAATATACTAAGCCACAACATACAAACATTGACTGGAATAAAGAATTAAAAAAAGCATCAAAAATGGCTAAGCCAAAGTCTAATAATAAATTTGGCATGATTAATGAGGAGTATAAGCTTGCTACTAAAGGAAACCTTAAAAAAATAAAGGGATCCATGAAGAATGCATCATACAAAGTTTCTCCAGAATATGAGGATTTTAAATTATTTTTAGATATTTGCAAGGAAGAGGGAATTAAACCATTAATTTTAAATATACCTGTAAATGGAAAATGGTATGACTATGCTGAATTCAATAAAAGTGATAGACTAGCCTATTATAAAAAGATAAATACTCTGGTTAAATCCTATGGATTTGAAGTTGCTGATTTTTCAAAATATGAAAATGAAAAATACTTCCTAATGGATACTCAGCATATAGGATGGAAAGGTTGGGTGTATGTTAATGAAGCTATTGATAAATATTATAACAAAAATAAAAACTAATATAATTTTCATGGTGGCTATTTATAGTATTGTAATCTTAGGTTGCAGCCATCTATTTATAACTCAACCGGATGTAAAGGTCACTTATATATACACTCAGTTTTAAATCTGTACAATGATAAAAATATTACTATGGAATATTAAAATATGTTATAACCGAGAGCTTTTGAGACTATATTCTTTAGTATAATTTTTGTTGCTTGCACCTCTATATAAAAAATAACAATAAATTTACGAGAGGGGTATTAATGAATAAGCATAAACGTATTATAATTTCAAGTGTAGTAGTTATAGTTGTAATTGTGGGATGTTTTACTATAGGTAATATAGTCGGATCAGGCAAAGCTAAAAATGGCGTAAACACAGGCCTAATTGGGGCATTGATACCAAATGTAAAAAGCTTCTACAACGTTGGAGAAACAGTGAAAATTAATAGTATATCAATGAGAAGCGATAAAATTGAAATATCAAATGGAATAAAAATAGATAGGCCGGACGAGGGAACAGACTACTTAATTGTAACCATAACAATTATAAACGGAAGTAAAAGTAAGATACGCTATGGCGATGATTTTCAGATACAAGATGCTAATGGGCAAATTAATGATTCTGTAGTAACAATGATAGATCCTGACCAAACACTCAGAAACGGTGATCTAGCACCCAATGGCAAGGTTACAGGAACTATAACATTCTTAATAGTAAAGGGATCTACAGGATTGAGTTTAAACTATAATGGTGATTTATTTGGACACAGTGTAGTTCATTTTAAATTAAACTAGTTGCAGAAAACATATAAGGTGTAATTAGAATTTATATTATATTATATTCTATTAACGAACGGTTAATTTCATTAAATCATTCAATACTCTTCGATAAAACTTTTCAGAACATAGGAGGATAAGATGGGTTCAAACAATATGTCAAGACGAAAAGAAAAGCACAAAGTAAAAAACTTTATATTATATCTGATGTTTGGATTAATAGTTACTGTAGTTACTGCTCCATTAATTATATTTCATGGACCGTTTACTAATGTAAAGAAAACAATCGTAGATGCTTCAATGACTACGCTTAGTCACCAATGGATTGCAAAGCTATTTTTATCTGATGCAGAAATTCAAAAAATCCGAAGCGAAGATAAGGTCCAAGTCGTGCAGCAGGGAAATAATAGCATTCTCAAGTTTATTAACAGCCATGACAATAGTATAGAAAGATATAATATTTCAAATGGAATAAAGTTTACAGGTTATGTACTTATTATTAAAGACCCAACAAGAGTTAAAGTTGGTTATAGTAATAAATTGAGAACACAGGGAGAACTAACAAGTCAGATAGCACAAGACAATGGTTCAATTGCCGCTATTAATGCTGGAGGTTTCTCTGACTCCTCTTCAACTAATACAAAATGGACTGGTACGGGCGGAAAACCAATGGGCATTATCATGAGTAATGGAAATATCAAATTTAATGATATAACAAATCCCAATAAAAAGGCTGATATCACAGCTATTACAAATAAAGCTCAACTTCTTGTAGGCCCTCACAGTTTGAATGAATTAAAGATGCTTAACGTAACAGAAGCAGTATCTTTTGGCCCTGCGCTCATTGTTAATGGTAAAGGAACAATCAAATCTGGAGATGGAGGCTGGGGAATTGCGCCAAGAACAGCAATAGGTCAGCTCACGGATGGTGCTATAATATTACTTGCTATTGATGGAAGAACAACCAAAAGCCTTGGAGCTTCACTTAAAGATGTACAAAACATAATGCTTCAATATGGAGCATATAATGCCTCTAATTTGGATGGTGGTTCATCTACTACAATGTATGAAAATGGTAGCGTAATTAATAACCCTTGTGATGCACTTGGCGAAAGAGCAGTTCCATCAGCTTTTATTGTTAACCCTTAATTGATAGGAGAATGAGCTATGAAAAAAGTATTTAAAAAAATGATAATCTGCATTATAATTTCATTACTAATACAGATTAGTGGACTTTTCTATTTAAACAACATCATACTAACTTCAACTACTACTGTAAATTCTCAAAAGGTATCTGACTCAGCTTCAAGTGCCAAGATTGCTAATTCCAAAGCTAGCATACCTAGTAATGCTACAACTATACAGATTTCCTTTGATGCAAGCTATGTTTCTTATTACTTAGATGATGAGTTATATGTTGTTAATACTGTAACGGGTAAGAGTGTAAATGTAAATCCCTCTGCTAGAGTCAGAATATCTTTTTATAAGTGGCTCCCGGATAGAAATAGAATGCTTATAGTGGAAACACATGAAAGGAATCTTTCATTATCATATTATGATGTTACTCAATCACAAAAAAGTAAAGTGTCTGATATTTTAATGATTAGTTCCGCGTCTATTGTAAAGGATATAGAAGCATCACCTCTAACAAATGTTATTTATATAAAAGTAAAAAACGGTTATAAGTATTATTCTATATACTGGGTAAATATAATGAAATCTAGAAAGAAAATTATTACTAAATCTGAATATGTAGGAAATATTCAAGTAGTACCCCATGAAGATAAAATGTTATACGAAGATTTAACTAATAACAAGATTTATGCAACTGGATCAGCTAATGCTCTAAGCTTCATTGGATCTACAAAATCATGTTTACTTGCAATAGACAATAATGATCAGGCTTATATTGGATCTATGAATAGAGATAATAATATTGATAAAATCTATTATGGCACATTAGGCGGTACATGGAAGTCAATAGCATTAAAAACACCAGTTAGTAAAACCAGATTACTTGTATCTGCTAGTGGACAAATTTATGAAAATGATAATGTTAAAAAAACTTTAATAGAAATTCAAACAGGTAAAGAGGTAACTTACAAAGGTACATTACTTCAATTATATAGTGGCGGAATTGCATCACTAAGTGAAAGTCATTTAGTGATGACCCCTTTTAATTAAAAAATAAGAGTTGAAGGAGTATCTTAAATGCAAACAATAAAAGAATTATTTCATAGAGAATCGATAATACAAATATTATTACTAGCTGCTCTAGCATTATTTGCTTATTTAATAAAATCTATTTTAAATTTAATTTTATTAACTTTTATGATCGCTTATTTAATGAATAGTCTACAAACTTTATTAACTTATCAAATTAATAAAGTTATAAAGGTGAACCCAATTATTATTACCATAATTATATATATGTTTATGGCAATAACTATAGTTCTACTAGCAGTAGAATATATACCACTTGCTATGTCCCAAAGCTTGCTTATGTTAAAAAAAATGCAACATACCGGGTTCTCGATAGATACAAAAGGGGTTATGCTGTATTTAGCACCAATATCTAATCAAATTAACATAGCAAATTATGCTAAAGCGGGGATTCAAGGTATTATTATCTTTATAACTGATTTTGGGAAATCGAGTTTAAACTTTTTTATGGCACTTCTATTAAGTATGGTATTTATATTAGAGAAGGACAGTATATTAAGATTTGTTTATAAGTTTAAACATAGTAAAGCATCTGCAGCATATAAATACTTGAGTTATTTTGGTAATAAATTTTTAAATTCTTTTGGTAAAGTAATACAGGCTCAAATAATGATAGCCATTTCAAACACAATAATATCAGTTCTAGGACTTGCTATAATGGGGTTTCCTGCATTGTTCGCCCTTGCATTTATGATATTTATTTTAAGTCTTATACCTGTGGTAGGAGTGTTTATTTCTTTAATTCCATTATGCTTAATTGCTTTTAAAATAGGCGGACTAATTAAAGTAGTTTTTGTGCTTATTATGATTTTTATAGTTCATGCTGTTGAAAGTTATATTTTAAATCCAAAGTTTATGTCTGATACAATCCATCTTCCAATTTTTGTTACTTTTTCAACGTTAATAGTATCAGAAAATCTTGTGGGAACTTGGGGTCTTTTACTAGGCATACCAATTGTTATATTTGTGATAAATTTAATTGGGGTGGATTTGAGCGAAAAAAACGACTCCAAAATTAAAAGAAGTTGAAGATAAATTTATATCAATAAAAAATTGGTCTTTGGGCTAGTTTTTTGTTGTATAGGAATTTATAGCAGTTCGTATTACATTAACAAAAAGTTAGTATTTTTTTTATAAAATGCAATATGCTGTAACAACATCTAGTGTAAATATAAAAACTGGAGCATCAACTGCTTATTCTATACAAGGAAAACTCGCTAATAAAACTGAATTTAAAATTCTCGGAAAAGCAGGTAGTTTTTATAAAGTAAGCTACAGTGGTAAAACAGGATATGTAAGTAATCAATATGTAAAAATAACAGCTAAATAAAAAGCATTAAAATCTATTTGATATAGAAAATGAATGTATAAGTTCAGCCAAAATTATACATTCATTTCTTATTTTTTGCACTTCATAAGATCAAAATTTATCTATGTTTAGACAAAGGTTCTACTTTTTAGTTGTAGGTAAGAACTTATGAGTTTAAGCTTTTTTGTAAAAAAATTCTTTATTTTTGTATCTTTTACATTAAAAATCCGTAAACAAGTAATCCAAAATTTCGTACCTCAGTTACTTCTATTGTAATAGCTATCTATAGCCTTATTAACATACACCCAACCTTTCCAGCCTATATGGTCACTATCCATTAGGAAGTATTTTTCATACTCATATTTTGAAAAATCAGCAACTTCAAAACCATAAGAATTAACCATAGTATCTATCTTTCTATAATAAGCTAATCTATCACTTTTACTAAATCCGGCATAGTCATACCACTTACCATTTACAGGAATATTTAAAATAAGTGGTTTAATTCCATTCTCTTTACAAACATCTAACAGCAATTCAAAATCTTTATATTCTGGAGATATTTTATAAGAACTATTTTTCCATGAACCCTTTATTTTTTGAAGGTTTCCTTTAGTCTCAATATTATAAGCACCACTAATCATACCAAAATTATTATTACTAGACTTTGACTTAGAAATTTTAGTGGCTTTTCTTAATTCTACATCCCAGTTAATAGCTGTATGCTGTGGTTTAGAATATACTGCAGGTTTTGGTTTAGACTTAAGATAGTTAATGCTATCTTTATCGTCTTTTAAAATTAATTGCTCATATTTTACCCAGTAATAAGGAGTTATTAAGTATCTTTCACATGTACTTAATAAATCTTTCTTACTGTAAAGAGAGCAGAATGTTCTCATAATAGCAAATTGTTTGTTAGCTTTTTCGAAAGTAATAGATATTATTCTTTTAGAAAACTCTTGTTTTGTAACTAAACTTATATCCTTATTAAACAAAAACCCATATACCTGTAATTCAGAAGAATTAGCTTCAAAAGCATTTTCATCAATACCACTCGGTGTAAACCATTGTGGGGAAAGTACAAAGACTACCTTCTTCCCCTTCAATTCATTACCAAGTGCTCCAAAATTAGCAGCTTCTACTAATGATTTATAACCTGCTCTCCCTATAAGATTAATTTGGAAACCATCTCTTTCATTATTAAAAAATTTAATGGGATGAGTAGGATATGCAGTATTGTTTTCAAATTCAGATGATCCAAACATCAATAGATTATCACCTTGTCTTGCTCCCATGCTTTGGAGTATCACACTTTTAAATTTATGTGGAGTTAAATTTTCAGCAAATGTATTATAATATTCTTTTGAAATAATATTTTCATAATTTTTTTTTGAAGTAATATATTTATTTTGAAAAATAAATAATAAACTAACACTTATACTAATAATACCAATACTAATAATACTAATAATAATAATACCAATACTAGAAAATTTCTTCATCATATCTTACTCTTAGAAAAGGTTTGAAGGTATTTAATAAGTTTATTTGGTGTTTCTATATCTTTTCTTTCAACAATAGCAGGATCAAGTATAATATTAAACTTATCCTCTATTGCTACAATAAGCTCAATAATCCCTAATGAATCCAATCTTCCACTATCAAATAAATTCACATTACTTTCTTTATGTAAATCCTCACCAGTAATTTCTTCTAGTATATTATAAATTAATTCTTGCATATAAATTCCTCCTTCTATTTAAATAAATATCTACACCTTCAACATTATACAAGACACAATACGATGCATCAACAGGAAGGGTACAAGTATTTTATATAAATACGTTGTTAGCTTAGTAATAAACCTATGAATTTAGAAAATTAAGCATAAAAAATACAAAGATATTCAAGAGAATTTATTTTATATTATTAAATTTCTGGTGTTATTGTTAAGAATTTTTAACTTCTCAATAAGATGTAATATCTTATTTCGTTTCTCATAATTATATATATATAATACATTTTTCAAATGCAGTGATTAAGTAATATGATCAATACATAATGTAACATTAAAAAAATATCTGTTGTAGGGGGTTATGTAGTAATGGAACAGAAAACCGTAAAGCTATATCTTTACGTAGGGTTGAAAGAGGCTATAAAATGTATTCGTAAAGGCATTTATGAATATCTATGTAAAGTACATTTAGCTTTATGGAGATGTTATAAAATTGCTACTGGTGTGATTCAGACTTATGTTGGCGATCCCCCATAGCCATCAAGCTAAGAAAACTCTATAAAAATAAATTCCCCCATTTGTAAAAATGTTATTATTAAAGAGACAATAAAAAGACAACATGGGGGGAATTAAAATGACAGAAGGAAAAAAATTAAA
>Ga0209540_10000607_pt1 | contig 32244 bp, 28 predicted proteins | sample BarGraIncu01121A_FD_184501 | JGI IMG/M metagenome (GOLD analysis project Ga0209540, IMG submission 184501) | Arctic peat soil microbial communities from Barrow, Alaska - Barrow Graham LP Incubations 011-21A (SPAdes) (version 2) | ecosystem: Environmental > Terrestrial > Soil > Wetlands > Peat... | reverse complement strand
CTGACGGGCTTTCGGCAATCGGAAGCGAAATCAAGCTGGGCCTTCTGCTTAATACCATCCTGGGTAAAGCGGATACTGACTATATTGATTATAAAATTAGCGGCGTGTTTGAACCGGAAGTCACATGCAGGCTGCTGGTGCAGGATCAGCTGCCTAAGGAGTAGATGGTGAAGGATCAGCTGTCGAAGGATCAGCTGTCGAAGGATCAGCTGTCTGTCAGGTCCTGACGGTATGCAGTCCGGATGTAAATTATCAGGGACCGGTAATATAAAAAAGAAAAGGTGCGTACTACATGAAATTGAGAAGCAAAATGAACAGGGAGAAAGCAACTCTTGAAGCAGTTCTGACATCACTTCTTCTTGCAATGATGGTTTTTGTGGCAATCATGATTGGATTTCTGCCGGCGGTTTCAGAAGAGGGACAGACATACAACGATTTAATCTACGGATTTCTTCCGGAAAGCGGAATGAATAAATCGGGAGAATTGATGCTGTTCTGGATATCTCTCGCAATAGCGGCCGTATCGCAGGCGGTCATATATATAATGCTGACAACCAATAGCGGCAAAAAAACCGGTCTTATGGATGCATGCAGCGCCGAAAGTCCCGACCTTAGCGTGCGCTCTGAAAACTCCGGGTACATCAGCCGCTCCGGGCGCTCCGAAAGTCCCGGGCACACTGGCCGCTCCGGGAGCTCCGACGAAAAGATACGGCTGATTGAGAGAATCCGGCGACTGCGCATTTTCAAGGCCGCGAAGGAGTATGGTGTAAAACTGCTTCTTCTTTCCATTTTCAGCTATTACGCAGTCACCGGCGTATCCCTGGTGTTTGTACGTCTTTCTGCAGGTCATTTAACAACTCAGGTCAGTAAAGGATACCTATGGTGTACGACTGCCTTGCTGGTGGTCGGATTCCTCGTGATCTGGAGGGTCGCAGGTAAAAAATACGTCGATCGTATCATACTCGGTCTGCAGTTACTGCTGCCGCTTAACATGCTTGCATATATCAATGACCGATATCTATATCAAGACAGGGTATTCATTATCCGTCAGTCATCCGGGTACTATATTGTGATCTTTGGACTGATGCTGGCACTCTACTTTGTCTACTATGCAAGCATTAGAAGAACATGCCGGTTAAAAATCGAGGCTGTATCGGGGCAGCTGATCCTGCTTTCGAGCGTCGTCTCCATTTTCTTATTCAATTCATTCTTTCTTCCCGCACGTGTTGTATCAACTGATCTCTGGCATACAGGCGAGCAGGTAGTTGCCTGGCAGCAGGCCGTCCAACGCGGTGCGGTGCTCTACGGAGATTTTTGCCCGCCGTCAGGACTGCATCCGCTCGTAACGGGAGCAATACTGAATATTTTGCTGGACGGGACAGCATCCTCCTACTGTGCAGCGATAGCACTGCAGATGGTTTTTACGGCGGCTATTACGATCGTTCTTCTCTATTTTTGCTGTGAAGACAAGCGGCTGACCCTGATCATTGCGACGCTGTTCGGGCTAACGATATACAACCGTTTCTACGTCCTGCTTCCGGCCCTTCTTCTTCTGATGCTTCCGAAGATGGCGGCAAACAGGAGCGTCTGGTGTAAGACATGGATACTCTGTTGTCTCGCTGCAGGACTCTATTACCCTGTATATGGCGTTGCCCTGCTCATAGGAACCCTGCCGTTTGGAATTGTGCAGACAGCTGCATTCTTCCGGACAGGCGAGTGCAGGCAGAAGATTCACCGCCCGCTGTTCTGGATAGGGTGGATTGCGGCTCTGACCCCTGTTGTTCTTTGTGTGCCGCTCCTGAGCAGAATGGTCAGATATATACTGCTGGTGTCGTCACAGTCAATACTCGCCGACGGAATGGCGCTTTTTGTTAAGAATGCCGGTATCGGTTATCTGGTATTTCGCGTATCTTTTCCGGCCATCTTTGTACTTGCGGCGCTGCTGTGCCTGCAGATATATCTGACTCATACCGGGACAAAGCTGGTCTCAAAGTTCTCGTCGCCCGCCTTTTTTGGACTGAGCGCCATACCGGCCGTTCTTCTGGTCAGCTATACATATTCTCTGGTCCGGGCCAATGAGGGCGTGATTCTGTCGCGTACAGCAGGTGTCCTTATTCCAGTCGGAGCCATGTTTTTCGCTGTGGTTCTAAGTAATTACGGCAAACTGTTCATGACACCTGCGTCATGGAAAGCACTGACCGGTATTTTGCTTCCGATCGGACTGATTCTCCTGTTATTCGGAGGGTGGATTATAAGCTTTCCCAACGCCTCAACATCTGCGGTAGGTGTCGGCGGCCTGAGGTATGATTCAGAGAAAATCACAGCAAATTACCCGGTTGACGGGAGCTTTACGCTGCTGACAGAGGAGAAAATTGCAAGGGTTCCAAGAACCGGAGTTGGCTTTATGGATACCGGGAACTTTGATCTTCTAGTCGGGTATGCAGATACAATAAAGAAATACGGCATTGAAGATGAGAATTTTGTAAACATGAGAAGAATGTTCTACTACATTCTTAACATTCGCGCACCGGAGACGGATTTGACAGAGCTCATGCTGTCCGATAAAGCCCAGAGAGCACTCATTCAAGAATATGAGACTGATCCGCCTGTCGTCGCTCATATCTCTTCGTATAATAACTATCTCGTGTACAGGTGGATGATTGAGAATGATTACGTCCTGATGGAAGATGGACTGTATATGCCTTCGAGTAAGGTTCAAAGCCTGGGACTGCAGAAATATTCTGCCGGAACCGGCATAGAGGGCGCTGTCACGGAATGGGGAACCGGCTACAATCTTGTAATTAACCGGCTGGGACCCTGCCAGCTGCAGCTTACGGCAAACAGTATGGGCCGTTCTCTTGATTCACTCAACTGGATGTTTGGAAGCCGTCTCGATCTTACGGAAAATATATCAGAAGTGAGCGGTGTAAGCCAGGCGGGGGAAGAATATATAGTAACCGGCGCTGGAAATGCTTCGGTCCGGATAGATTTTGACGCTGCGGTTGCGGGAATGGATTATGATTATCTATATCTTGATATAGCCGCCTCCTCGTCCTGGGCAAAGACGTACAACGGGTCGATTTTTGAGGATTTCTTTACCTATTACAGTACAAACGCGAAAATGCTGGAATATGAGATGAAGTTGTACTGGTGCGGATCAGACGGACTGATCACGGACGAGAAGATGTTTCGCTTCTATCTCGGGGACGGCAGAATACTCATTCCTCTCGGAGCAAGGCCGGACTGGCTTCTGGAGAAAAATACAAGTCTTACCCTCGTATTCCCCGGAAATTTTGCGGAAGGCGAATCGTTTGAGATAAAGAATGCGGAGCTGCTGAAAAGAGAGGTAAATCCACTTGAATAAGCTGAGCCGGCAATTCATTTCTTTTATAGCCATATCCGGAATTGGTTGGCTGATCGATTTTTCGGTCTACCTGATTTTGATCAAATTTTTCACTTTCAGTATTAAGTATGCGAACATGATCAGTGCCGTGCCTGCCGTTACTTTCGTCTTTTTTGTATCTGTCCGAAAGACGTTCATTCAAAAACAAAGCAGGATTAGACTCGGATATAAATATCTAATTTATTTCTTTTATCAGATTATATTGCTGCTCTGCGTTTCGTGGACTGCACAAATGATGTTTGACTGCTTCCTGCAAAGCCTCTGGGTACACTATACTATTCTTTTGTCTAATGCTAAAATATTAGTCAAACTTCTAATCACTCCAATAACCATGACAATCAATTTTTTCGTTATGAAGGGGATCATAGAAAAAATCTAAGCAAGAAGGAATGATATGAAAGAAAAGATTCTTCTTTTTATTCCGGGATATAACTGTGAAAAACAGATTACACGTGTTTTGAACCAGCTAAGTGAGCCGGTGATTGGGATTATTGACGAAGTGATAGTGGTTAATAACCAAAGCAGTGACAATACAGAACAAGCTGTCATTACATTTGCCGGGAATCATCCTCATATCCCTCTTAATCTGCTTAGGAATAATGAGAATTATGGACTGGGAGGCTCCCATAAGACCGCTTTCCAATATGCCATGTCGCACAATTTCGACTATATTATTGTCCTGCACGGAGATGATCAGGGCAGTATTGAAGATTTGCTTCCCATTCTGACCAGCAGGAAATATACACAGCATGACTGCTGCTTAGGTGCCCGATTCATAAAAGGCGCGCGGCTCGAGGGATATTCCGAATTCCGGTCTTTCGGAAACAGGGTATACAATCTTCTTTTTTCGCTATGTACGGGCAAAAGGATTTACGACCTCGGATCAGGCCTAAATATGTACAGCATGAAGATGCTCGAAGATAAATTCTATTTCAGGTTCCCTGATAATCTGACATTCAACTATTGCATGATTCTCGCATCGCACTACTACAGGCACAACATTATGTTCTTTCCGATCTCCTGGCGTGAGGAGGATCAGGTCTCCAATGTTAAGCTATTCAGTCAGGCTTTTGGTGTGCTCAAAATGCTTGCACGTTACACCTTTGGCAGAAAGACATTTATTCGTTCAGAACTTCGAATGACTCCCCATATCGATTACACGGCAGAAACTATTTACGCGCACAGATAAAGGGTGGCACATGAAAAGAAAAGTATATGTAGCAGTTAATTTTCTGGTAGTATTCGCAGCCTTCTGCTTTTTACTGAAAATCGCAGAAATTGACAATATTACGGGAATAAAGATTCATACCGATAAATTTTATCTGGTATTTATTGTCATCTTATTATTTGCAGCGATCCATATGGTCAAAATGATCCGGTTTTACCTGATCCTTATGGAGAACCGGATAAAAGGCAAACGGTTTATCAAGCTCTATATCAAGACAACATTCGTAAACACAACCCTGCCGCTCAAAACCGGCGAACTGTTCAGAATGTATTGCTTTGGTCAGGAGTTTGACAACTATAAGATAGGCATACTGAGTGTACTGATAGACCGATTTTTCGATACCTGCGGGCTTTTGATAATATTGATTCCCTGTGAAGCGGTCCTCTTAAAGAAATATTCGATAGTTGTCTTTCTGCTATTCATTTTTCTTCTTCTGGCTGCGTCGGCTTATTTGCTTTTCCCGTCGACGTACCGCTATTTGAACCGGTATCTGATTCTTAACGGTTCATCAAAAGGCGTGATCAAGACGCTGCAGCTCCTGGAAGAAGTTAACGAGTGGTTCAAATATGCCCGCCATTTACTCAAAGGCAGATCGGCCGCCGTGTTTTTGCTGTCATGCTTGGCATGGGCGCTGGAGTACTTTATTCTTAGGATTATTTCCGACATATGTGCCTTCATCTACTCGGTGGATGCCTTTGATATCTACATAAATGCAGCATTTTCGGGCGCTTCCAATAATTTACTGCGCGTGTATGTACTTATGGGATCCATTGTCTTCGCATTAACCACATTAATTGTATACGGAATTGCCTATGTTAAACGGAGGAAAAGCTGATGAACAGGATACTTTTAGTATACGATGATTCACAAAAACCAGGGCGTGATATTTTGCAGATTGTAGGAGACAAGCCTTTTAGCGACATAATCTACAAGAGAAAAACAATCAAGGGGCGTACATTTGAGATTTTGTCCCAATACGATTTTATTATCGACAAAATTATCTTGTCATCAATCGACAAGATTTCGGGACTTGTTAATAAATTATCTAATTATCCGTCGTCGCTGCCTGTGTTCCATATGTTTTCCGACAGTATAATTAGTAATCCCGATGAATTTGATATTTTGATAAACAAGACCAAATTTGTCAAACAAAATATCTGTGTATTTTCCCCTTCGCTCGCTGGCGTTATGTTTCACAGCACGGAAGACTACATCAGGTTCCTGAAGAACTCACTTATCGGAAACAGCACGAGAGATTTTTTGGATGGCCTGAATACTGAACAGATGAAGTCGGATGCGTTTACTAATATCGATGATATGCAGAATTTCATTAAATACATCACAGGCGGATTCGACGCCCGGTTCTTCAACAGATTCAGCGGCGATGACTATATTATCACCAAGAAATCATCAAACAGACTGAAAATCAAAAGCGAGTATACATATTTTCAGCTCCTGCCCGAACAGATGAGAATGTGGTTTGTTATGCCGTTCAATTATCAGGAGACAGAGGATATTGCAGGCTATTCGATGGAAAGATACCACATGCCCGATCTGGCGATTCGCTGGGTGCACAGGTCCATATCGGTAGACGAATTTGAAGGAATACTAAACAAGCTATTTGTTTTTCTGAACAGCCGGTCTGTGCGCCCGATAACGGCTGCGCAGTATAGGGAAACAGCCGACGAGCTATATCTTGTCAAGCTTGACAGGCGGATGAACGAAGTAAAGAAAAGCCCGTACTTCGGTCAGTTCCAGCAATTCATTTCTTCCGGCACGAGGTTCTCCTCGCTTGAAGAGATCATAGGGGAATACAAATTGCTTTATAAGACGGCCTGCGAAAAGGGCAAATTCAAGAGTATTTCCGTCATTGGGCACGGAGATTTTTGTTTCTCAAACATGCTGTACGATAAAGAGACATCCATGCTCAAGCTGCTTGACCCGAAGGGTGCTTTGACGGAGCCGGAGCTGTGGACCGATCCGTACTATGATGCCGCTAAGCTGTCCCATTCAATATGCGGGAAGTATGATTTTTTCAACAGCGGGTTATTTGACTGTCTACTGGATGAAGATCTGAAATTCAAGCTGCTGATAGAATTTGACAATGCTCCGTATATCGAACTTTTCAAGAAATATCTTGCGCAAAACGGATATGATTATGCCTGCGTCAGGCTGTTTGAAGCCTCTTTGTTCCTGTCAATGCTTCCGCTTCATATGGACTACCCGCAAAAAGTATTTGGATTTTTACTGAACGCTATAAATATTATGGAAGAGGTCAGATTATGCTGGAAAATGTAACGCTGGTTTTTGATGTTGACGGGACGCTGTGTCCGATAAAGAAAAAAGAAGAAAGGTATGAGGATCTGTTTCCATACCAGAGAATAGTTAACAAACTGCGTGAATACAAGGCCGGGGGTGCGAAGATCATACTTCACACATCGAGAAATATGAGAACGTATAACGGAAACCCGGGGCTGATCAATGCAAATACTGCGAAGATTATGCTGGCATGGCTGGATAAATGGGAGATCCCGTATGACGAAATTGTGTATTGCAAGCCCTGGGCGGGGCCGCACGGCTTATACATAGATGACAGGTCGGTGAGACCCGATGAATTCCTGAAGTATGACATGGAAGAACTCGAGGCTATCTGCAACAATTCCAGAAAGGATTTGAACGGATGAATATTGTAATTACCATGGCAGGACTTGGATCCCGGTTCAAGAAAGCCGGCTGCAAAGTTCCCAAATATATGATTGAAGCCCATGGAAAAACATGTTTTGAATGGTCCATGCTCAGCCTGTCCGGATTAAGCGGCAGTGCTTCAAAATATATATTCATAGTAAGAAAAGAAGATGATGCCCGTGGATTCATTGCTCAAAAATGCAGGGAGCTCGGCATCAATCATTATGAAGTGATAGAAATTGATTACCTGACGCAAGGACAGGCAGCGACAGCGATGCTCGCCTCCCGGTACTGGGATAAATCAGAGGAACTCCTGATATACAATATTGATACCTATGTCGAGCCCTACCGGATGAACAGCAAAGAGAGAGCGGGGGACGGGTTTATTCCCTGCTTCAACGCACCGGGTGATCGCTGGAGTTTTGTCAGGACCGATGCCGAAGGCAGGGCAATCGAGGTCAAAGAGAAGACAAGGATATCCGATAACTGCACATTGGGAGCGTACTTCTTCAAATCCTGCGGACTTTACGAGACTCTTTATAACGAATACTATTCGTCGTCGGAACACATGGAAAAGGGCGAAAAATACGTTGCGCCTCTATATAATTACCTGATTCAAAAAGGCGGAACGGTATACATATCGATGGTGGATTCTGATAAAGTTCATGTACTGGGAACACCCGAGGAGTTGGAGCTGTTTATTCATTCGTATGTGCCGGCTGAAGCTGCATTATAGGATACACTGAACAGGAAGCATACTAACGAGAGGCGGTAAGGATAATGGAAAGGTGTTCATGGTGCGGTGCTGATCCGTTATATATGAAATATCATGATGAGGAATGGGGCGTACCTGTTCATGACGACAGGAAGCACTTTGAATTTCTTCTTCTGGAATCGGCTCAGGCAGGCCTCAGCTGGCTTACAATACTTAGAAAGAGAGAGAACTACCGGGCCGCGTATGATGCGTTTGATGTCATAAAAATCTCGAATTACGATGAAGATAAGTATAATGAACTTCTAAATGACAAAGGTATTGTAAGAAACAGACTGAAGATTAGAGCCTCGATAAATAATGCTAAGGAATTTATCGGAATCCAGGAGGAATTCGGGAGCTTTGACAAATATATCTGGGGATTTACGAATAATGCGCCGGTCGTGAACAACTGGGAATCGATGTCGGAAATACCTGCCGTATCAGCGCTTGCGGAAAAAGTCAGTGCGGACTTAAAGGTCAGGGGATTCAAATTCCTGGGGCCGACTATTGTATATGCCCACATGCAGGCAACGGGGCTTATTAATGATCACATTACAAGCTGTTTCAGGCATGATTGTTCAGGAAGTGACATGATATGACTCCCAAGTTGAATGTATGCCTGATGAACGACTCATTTCCACCGCAGATCGACGGCGTTTCCAATGCTGTGATTAATTATGCCAATGTAATCGAGCGCAAATTCGGCAGGGCAATTGTTGCTGTTCCCCGATACCCGGGTGTAATAGATGACTATCCTTTTGCGGTCGTCAGGTATCCCAGTATCAACACCTCCAGGCTTGTCGGATACCGTACGGGATACCCGTTCAACGCCGCTGCACTGCTTTCACTTGAAAAGCAGAACATTGATATAATTCACTCCCATTGCCCGATCTCATCCAATCTGCTGGCAAGGGTGCTCAGGGAGACGATCAATGTTCCGATTGTGTTTACATATCACACCAAATGGGATATCGAGATAGCGCGTGCGATTAAGTCGGAATATTTCCAGCATGCGGCCATCAAGGAGCTCGTCCATAACATTGAAGCGTGCGACGAGGTGTGGGTGGTAAGCAAGGGTGCCGGTGAGAATCTGAGAAGTCTGGGTTACAAAGGTGAATATATCATCATGGAAAACGGTGTGGATTTCCCATGCGGCCGGGTAGCTGAACATCAAGTCGACTTACTGCGCGAAAAACATTTTGTATCAGGGAATATCCCGGTATTTATGTTTGTCGGGCGTCTGGTGTGGTATAAAGGCATCCGCATTATTCTTGACGGATTAAAAATAGCGAAGGACAGCGGGCAGCCGTTTCGGATGATCTTCATCGGGAACGGTACAGATAAAGACGAAATTGAAAAATATGCAGGGAAGCTCGGCCTGACAGATGCGTGCCTTTTTACGGGTGCGATCCAGGACAGGGAACTCCTGCGCACCTATTTCTGCATGGCGGATCTTTTCCTGTTCCCGTCAACCTTTGATACCAACGGTATTGTTGTCAGGGAAGCCGCTGCCTGCGCCCTCGCGAGTGTGCTCATCTCCGGCAGCTGCGCCGCCGAGGGTATTGTTGACGGACATACCGGCATCTTGATAGAGGAGAACGCGCAGTCCATGGCTGCGGCGGTAATGCGGGCTTCTCAAAACAGGGACATGATGAAAGAAATCGGCAAAAATGCGATGGATGAAATATATGTTTCCTGGGAGGACAGCATCGGAAAGGCCTACGAAAGATATGCCATAGTAATTGAAAATTATGCCCGCGGCGAACACCGTGAGCAGCATGTGAAATATGATGAAGTGTTTGTAAGTATTGCCGAACTGTACGAAGGATTCCAAAAGACACGCGCACGGCAAAGCAACATTTCTAATAAATTCAAGTTCCGGATGGAACAGATCATGGAGCGATTTGACAGATATTTATAGGCCTGTCAGATGTTGATGAACGGGATCAGATCCGTCTGCAGATCCTTGTCATACGGGAAGCAGATCTCAAATACGGCTCCTTTTTCGGCGCTTCCGGGATCGGCGGCACACAGCTCTATCCCCAGCTTGCGGGAGAGCTTGTGACAGATATAAAGCCCCATTCCGGTTGATTTCTCTGCCAGGTGCCCGTGACTTCCGGTAAAGCCTTTTTCAAATACGTGAGGCCTTTCCGCCGTCGGTATGCCAATACCATTGTCAGTAATGCGAAGTATCGTGTGATGATTGGTCTGATAACTGTCGAAAGTGACAAGCAGAGGCGCGCCACTTCTATATTTCACAGCATTATCCAACAGCTGCCCAAGGATAAAAAGGAGCCACTTACTGTCTGAATACACCGTGCGGTCCAGATTCGAAAAGGACAGGGCGGCCTGATGGGATATCAGCAGCCGGGAGCGTTCCTTCACGGCCGCACGGCACAGATCGGTCAGATTAATGGCTCCGAGCTGAAAGTCCTTTTCGACCGAATTGCTTCGGGAATAGTAGAGGACCTGCTGTACTTTGTGTTCGATTTCTTCATATGCACCGCTCAGCATATCAAAGCTTTCCGGGCGAAGTTCTGTCTGTGCGTTTTCCAGGCTCAGCATGCCCCAGGCCAGGGGCGTCTTGATTTCGTGAATCCAAAGCTCTATGTACTCACGATAATTCTCCCGGGCGCTCTTGTAATCGGCCAGGTCGTCGAGATACGATTTGTTGCATAGTCTGATAATTTCCTCCAGCATCCGGGCATCAAGAAAATCAGCGGATGAGAACATCTCGCCGATGTAATTCTTGTTGTCCAGCTGCGACAGCCGTGCGAACAGCTCGTTATAGAACCGGCGTTTTTTAACATATTCGAAGATCAGGAACGGAAACTGGAAAATAATCCAGAAGGATATAAAGAGAATCAGGACCGGTACCCATTTTTCAGGCAAAAACGCCCAGATCAGGATGCCGCACAGTAATAGAAAAGAGAAAGAGCCCAGAAGATACGGAATTTTCTCCTGAAGATATTTGCGCAAGTTCATCCATCCTGCTCCTTATTCTTGGTGCCCGTAGGAAATCCGGCCTCAGGTTCACTGTTCTGAGGCATCAGCCTGTAGCCGACAGCCCTGTGTGTCTGGATGGTCAGATTCAGGGGAATCTCAGATAAGTGCTGCCGCAGCCTGTTCACATTAACCGACAGAGTATTATCATCGACAAATTCATCGCTGTTCCAGAGCCGGCGCATAAGATTCTCCCGGCTGACGATGCGGCCCAGGTTCTCCTGAAGTGTCAGGAAAATGAGCCATTCATTACGGCTTAGAGGATACCTTGTTCCGTCGGCCACAAGGGCCTGCTCAGCGGGCAGCAGCTGATACTGGCCGCAATCCAGTAATTCAGAAGATAAGGGGAGGCTTCGCCGAAGTACGGCACGGATTCTGGCTAGCAGAATATCGGTGTTGTACGGCTTGGTTACATAATCATCGGCGCCGAGCTCCATGGCGAGAATCTGATCAATGTCAGCTTCCCGCACGGTAACCACCAGAATGGGAACCCTCGATTTGAGCCGGATCTCGCGGCACACGGCGAAACCTGACTCTTCCGGGAGATTAAGATCCAGAAGAATTAGATCAGCGGCAGCCGCCAGTGAATCGCCTGCAATATTGTCAAATCGGGTGATTGTCTTGACATCAAATCCCTGACGGGTCAGAAATAATTCGAGCTCCTGTCTAACAGAGGGACTGTCTTCTACAATCAGTATGGTATTGCGCCGGTCTTGAGGCATGGGGAGAACCTCCGCTTATTTGGTATAACTACTGACAGTATATCGCTCAATTGCATTAACTGCACTTATACATGTCAGCAAAAAGTATACACCATACACGGTTACAAGAAGTAATCCTATATACATTGTCTGCAGACCCAGATCCGGTATGCTGAGTTTGGACTGAACATATGAATTGATTGCCAGAAATGCAACAACAGCGTCAATCAGTGCGAGTCCCAGCGGAAGGGCAAAATACGTGCTGACCTGCCGGATTACGGATCGGCGAAGCTGCTTTTGGGTGGCGCCCAATCGGGAAAGCGTAAGGAAGCTCTGCTGATTCTCTTCCAGGTGTGTTAACTGCTGAATCGCAAGAAGCGCGGCTGAACACATAAGGAATATCAGACCGATATAGATGCAGATATAACTTATGGATACGGTAATGACCATTTCCCTGGCCTGTACCTGCAGGGAGGAGAATATCTCGACGGGGCTCTTGTTCATCTGCACGGACTCATTGAGAAGGGCAAGTTCGCTGGAAAGACCCTGTTCCTCTATCCCTTCAGGCTTGAAGTTGAAATTGATCAGAGTGGTGACATTAGGATGCACCGGTGTTATAGCCTCAATATCTTCGTCCGGTACAATAAGGCCGAAAGCAAGAGTTATCGCATGATCCGTTGATAAGGGGACAGACTCGATGAGCGGGTCAATAAGGAAGCTTCTATTCTGAAAATCAAGCTGCAATCCGCTGCTGAGTAAATATGTGACGATTGAATTGCCGTCGTCAAAATCCGGATCGCGATAATAACATGCGTGGCCGGCTGCAAGAGTAAGGGCCGGTAACCCCTGGTGACTGCGCAGATCATTATATTGAGAGAGTGGAATTATACGGAGATACTTTGACATATGGTCTTTCAGATATGTGCTTTGGTCAAGCCAGCGATCCCGTTCTGCTTCTGACAGGGAAGCAATTGCCTCATCCAGAAGTGCATCATAATTTTCTATCTCCCCCTGGATGGAAGAAAAGAGATCCATTCGTATCACTTCGTCTGTGTAATCAGAAAGGTTGAACCCCAGATCCGATGAATAGGTATCACCGGCCAGCTTCGTCTTGCCCTGCAGAGGGAAAGTGGTATCGTAAAAATTACCCATCAGGCTTACCTGATACGTGTTCTCGTTTTTGCTTGTCACTAATCTTTGCTCGGCAGAAGAGATTCCTATACTCATAATGCTGACAGTCAGGAAAATAAGAAGACATACCATGGCAACGCTGCGATGGACCGTGCTAAGCTTGCTGCTCAGCTGCCGGATATTGAAATAGTTCAGTCCGGTGTAGTAGGAGTTGGGGTTTTTCTGAGGGAAAACGGTAAGTGCACCGGATAATCCGGCAAAAAACAAAAATGTTCCGGCTATACCCAAAGCAACCGGAACAAGAAGATTGGATGGGTTGCGATACCAGCTTATTTCTGTTGTCTGCAGTATCAGGTAATAAGCAACAAGAAGCAGGACGATGCCTGCGGCCAGCTTGGCAATGGAGGTTGATATTCTACCCGAAGCCCGGCTCTCGTTCTTGCGTGAAGCGGTAAGCAGATCGATGATCTGACGGCGGGACACGGAGAAGACCGAGATAAGTATTACTGCAAACTGTATGATGCTGAAGTAGACCGCGGTTCTGACAGCGGCATCAGGGGAGAAGAGTATCTGAAAGGACTTGAGCTCTATTTCGAAGAAACGGCTGCTGATTACCGATAACAGCTGGGAGAGTAAAGTTCCTGCAATCAGTCCTGCGGCAAGGGCAAGAAACCCCAAGAGCGCTCCTTCGCCGAGCAGCAGGATCGCAATGCTGTGTTTTTTCATACCCATCAAAGAGTAGATACCCATCTCTTTCTTCCTGCGCCGGAGCTGGAATTGGTTGGCATATAGAATCAGAAAGCCAAGAACCAGTGATACCGCATACGAGACGTACTGCAGTATCGAGAGAAATCTATCGACAGCGTCTCCCTCAAGCTGCTTGAGAAAAAGAATCACCTGCTGTGTCTCGATCGCGTTAAACACATAAAAGACCATAATGGCAAGGACGAGTGTGACGAAGTACAGAAGATACTGCCTGATGCTGCGGCGGACATTTCTGACGGCTAATTTAAACAGCATGATACTGTTCACCCCCCATCAGAGAGGTAACGGCAAGGATCTTCTCGAAAAATTCGTTCTTGGCAAGGTCGCCGCGAAGCAGTTCCTGGAAGAGACGGCCGTCTTTGATGAAAAGGATTCTCTGGCAGTAACTTGCGGCATACCCGTCATGTGTGACCATCATAATGGTTGATTTTTCGTCCCTGTTCATCTGCGATAAAGTCTCCAGCAGCTGACGGGACGATCCGGAATCCAGCGATCCTGTCGGCTCATCGGCCAGTATGAGCGACGGCTTGTTCAAAAGAGCCCGGCCAGCGGCCACCCGCTGCTGCTCGCCTCCGGACATCTCATACGGGAATTTATTCAGAATTGGCTGAATTCTAAGCAAGACGGCCACTTCCTGCACCCTCAGGCGTGCGGGCTTTGCACTCTTGCCTGCAAGCGTCAGCGGTAGAAGCATGTTCTCCTCGCCCGTCAGTGTATCAAGCAGATTGTAATCCTGAAAAATGAACCCCAGCCGGTCGCGGCGAAAAGCCGCCAGCTCATTGCTGTTCATTTTTGTGATGTCACTGCCTTCCAATAAAATTGATCCGGTGGTGACTTTATCCACGGTGGCGATACAATTCAGAAGCGTTGTTTTCCCGCTGCCGGAGGCACCCATGATACCGACAAATTCTCCGGGGTATATTGTGAAGCTGATTCCATTGAGAGCTCGTGTAAGATTGCCTTTATTTCCGTAATATTTCTCTACCTGTTTAACTGACAGCATTTCCTGCATAATATGTACCTCCGGTATTGTTGTACCTATATTGTGCAATAAAAACCGGCGGTAAAGTATCGAAATATCTTTCATAAGTCTTACAGTGGCGTAAGACTAGGGGGATCTTCTTAATAATACAGTGGTGTAAGACTTATGGTTTCCTTATGCATAGCGGGCGGTAAATCTTCCGGTCACATTAATATCTCAACCTGAAAAAGGTGATCGACACAGCTGTACGCGACGCTGCCGTTATACTTGTCGACTACCTTTCTCACATTATTACTTCCCAGTCCATGAAGGAGCGTGTCCTCCTTCGTAGTCATTATCCGGTTGTCCCTGTCGATTTCTATCGGCAGGGAGGTGTTGTTCTTGATGCTCAGATACAATTTGCCATTATAGACATATGCCTTCGCAGAAATAATTCTTTTGTCGCCTTCTACCAGCTTCTCGCTGGCTTCTACGGCGTTCCGGAGAACATTTGACACAACGGTACATAGATCATAGGGTTCAATTTGTATATCGTTGGGGATTTGACCTTCCCAGTCAAGAAGGATGTCCTTCTTTTTCGCATCCCTGATAATATCTCCCAAAATCGCATCTACAGCGGCATTTCCCGAATACTTTGCCGATGAATACATACCGGAGTTTGCTTCGATGGATGCAAGATATTTGTCTATCTGGGCGTTCTGTCCTTCCCGGCTGTATTTCCTTATTACTGTCAGGTGTGAATGCAGGTCGTGCCTGAAGCTTCTTACCACTTTATCATTATCAATGACGGTCTTAATATAACTTTCCTGAAGCTTCATAAACTCCGCGTAATCCTTGCTCTCCTGCCGGTAATTCTCGGCTCTGTTCAGCGTGATTGTCTGCCAGATACTCAGCACGATGAACATTGTGCTCACGCAGGCGATTGCCATGAACCATACGGCCTGCCCCTTCGCGGTCATCTTATCGCCTACCATCATTGACTGGATGCCTGATAGTATCAGGAGGCAGCTCAAGAGCCCTGTTCCGATAACAATGTACTGATGAACCGTAAGTTTTGTGTGTTCCGCATTATTCTTGCGGGTGCCCCGCTTAATAACTGCATTCGCTGATAATACGATCAGGCTGGTCAGGTTGCTCAACAGGGATATGACGGGGTCCGTGAAGAATGACGTTAATTCAATTCCAAAAACGACAGATATTAGAAAACTGCCAAGCATATCTATTATGGAAATTGCAGAAATGATGATGATATAGGAAAGAAATTTCTCAAGCAGACCGCCTCTCACACATAAAAGGGGGATGAAAGACCCCATCAGTATAATAAGGGTGGTTATCCATGTCGCATCAATTCTATATACAACCATCGTCTGGATCAACAAAGAGATCATCACAGGAATGATGTAGCGCCATATGTTTTTTCTAAATGAAAAGTTGAAAACAGAAGAGTATGCCAGAGCATATTTTGCGTATTCCATGAGGGTTGAAGTGATGGCAACAACAATTAATATCAGCATATTCTACCCTTAATCTTCTCTATGATATAAGTATTATATCTGCTTTGTAAGCTTTTTCTATAACTGCGGCCGACTGGAAATTTTACGTGATTATTCTTCAAAGCAACAATTATGTTTATATAATCGATATATTCAAAATTTACCAGAAAAGATTTGTGAATGCGAACAAAATATTTCCCGGGCAATTTATCCTCCCAGTATTTCAAATTTCTGCTGACCAGAAAGTTTCTTTCTTTTGAGTGGACTTTAACATAATTTCCTTCAGCCTCAAGATAAATGATGTTCGAAACCATCTGGTAGGTATCCGTGTTATCTTTATCAAACTTGATTACAATTTCTTCACTGAACTCCTGCAAAGCCATCTTTATCCATTTCATGACAGAATCGTAACTTACAGGCTTCCGTCCGAAATCGAGTGTCTTCAATCCGAATGCAGCCCACACCTCCTCAACATGACTTGAGACAAATACAATTCTCCAGACAAAATTTGATGTTTCTATGAGCTTCATTGCCTGTACTCCGCTCATGCCGGGCATTTCTATATCCAGAAAAAGCAGGTGAAGAAGTTCGCCTTTGTAGTCGGCTGCTTCCTGACCGGACCTGAATTCCACTACATGGCATTCTGTCCCGATCTCCCGGCAGCATGCAATACATTGGGCAGCCAATGCACTTATCTGGGCATCTTCGTCATCGCAAATTCCAACTCTCATACCCACCTCCGGCCTCATCTTTGATTATACCCATAATCTTTCGTTTCTACATCAGATTTTGAAAGCGAATCGCTGTGTTTCAGTAGTTTCACGGTTTCCAGCTGTCCCCAAAATGTCGTATACACAATAAACAAGTCGTTCGTTATATGTTTGTTGTTCCCGACTATACGCGAAAGTAAGATTGAGGCACAAATAGGAAATTTAAGAAAGGAATGGTGGAAGATTATGGAGATAATGTTTTCAAATTGGTATTATATCTGGAAGAAACTTTTTGGTTAAATATTTATGTGGAGGGCCCGGAAAACCGGGAAAAGAGGAATTCAAAGAAGAACATGTTGAACGGGTATATCAAATCCCTTAAACAGCTGCCATGGCAGCTGTTTGAATCTGCAACAAGTTTATGTCTTATCATGACATCTGTGTAATTTCGAACAGCGCGGGGGAAGCAGCAGGGGAATGTCATGAGGAAGAGTATGGGAATGTCATGGCGAATATTATGGGGAAATGCATATGAAAAAGAATAATGATGATTTGTTTTGTTTGAATGAAAACAATATGACCAAGTCTCCACAGACAAAGACAGCGTTAATTTCTGCGGGGCTGCTGATCATGCTGATAATTGGGATATATATAATGTCTGCTGTAATGTCAGCAGGAAAAACCGGATTATTTGAATGGAATACCGGTGCAATGATAGCCGTTGTAAGTTTATTCACGGCCCTTGCTGCCGGTCTGCTTTTTTGGGGAAGATACAGGCTTTCCAAGGTAATAGAACAAAGCAACGAGCAAATACAAAATGAAATTACTCAAAAGAACATCATGCAGCAAAAAATGGCGGAAATGAAATCACATGACTGCCTGACAGGGCTTCCGAACATGAAGCTCTTTATTGAACGCGTAAATCAGACCATCCTGTCTGCTCAAAAGACAGAGGAACCGTTCGGCGTAATATTTCTGGGTCTGGATGACTTCAAAATGGTCATCCATACTGCGGGGCATGAGCAAGGCGACACACTCTTACAGGAAATCGCGCAAAGACTTTCCGCGTCTCTCGGCGAGACGGATATAGCAGCGCGTTATGGAGAAGATGGATTTGTAATCATGATTCAGAATCTGCAGTTTGCGAGAAATATAAAGGATATCATTGATAGGCTGCTGAGCTGTTTTGACCGGACGTTCATACTAAGTAACCAGGATTATCATATGACGGCAAGTATCGGGATAGCCGTGTATCCTATTGACGGGAGAAGTGCAGAGACGATTCTGAAGAATGCAGATATAGCTATGCTGAAGGCAAAGAAAAAAGGACCAAGTCAAATAGCGGTCTGTACACCTTTTATGACAGAAAAAGTCACAGAAGTAATGAAGATGACCAATTATTTATACCATGCCATGGAACAGAAAGAACTTTATGTGCATTACCAGCCGCAAGTGTGCTGCAAAACAGGGAAAATCATAGGGTTTGAAGCGCTTCTCAGATGGAATCAGCCGGAGCTGGGAATAATCCCGCCGGATAAATTCATTCCGATTGCCGAACAAACGGGGCTTATTATTCCCATAGGTGAATGGGTCTTAAGGCAGGCGTGCCTGCAGAACAAAAAATGGCAGGATGCCGGGTATCCGAACTTCCGCATGGGTGTAAATCTTTCCCTGGTCCAGGTAATGAGCGGCGATATAGAAAATCAGGTTCGGAAAGTGCTGACGGAAACAGGGATGGATCCGGAGTTACTCGAATTGGAAATCACGGAAAGCACGGCGATGCAGCCTGATTCCAGAGTCGTAGAAATTCTCAGGAATCTCAAATCCATAGGAATTTCAATCTCCATAGATGATTTCGGAACGGAATACTCTTCGCTGAAACGTCTCAGGGATATGCCGATTGACAGGATCAAAATTGCGATGTCTTTTATTCACGGGATTGCAAAGAGCAGCAAAGATGAGGCAATTACCAGGACGATAATTACACTGGCTCAAAATCTCGGTGTCTGTACGATTGCAGAAGGCGTGGAGACAAAGCAGCAGTTTGAGTTCCTCCAGAAGCGCTTGTGCGATGAGATCCAGGGGTTCTTCTTTTATAAGCCTATGCCGGCCTGGGAGATTGAAGCACTGCTAAAGACACAGTGTGTTCTTGCGGGGTGACTATTTCGCTGATTATCTTATTACACAAGAGTCTTCGCCCACTTGTATTTCCTGACTCTTGCTATTCCGATGCCTGTTTTGACGATTTCTTCGAGGCATGTCATGGCGAAGACCTGCCAGAAGGGAAGATGCAGCGCCATAGCAGCAATTAATGTGAGCGGTACACCGAAGCACCAGAGCATTCCGATATCTATCGATGCAGCGCCGACCGTATCGCCGCCGGAACGTAGAATACCGTTCATGTTGGTGAAGTTGATTCCTTTTGCCCAAATAATGAAGGACATCAGAAGGAGGGCCTGCTTCGCGTAAGTCGTTGCCTCGGTGGTCAGATTCGGGAAGGGCAGAAGCATGACACCTCGCAGCAGGATGAATACTGGACAAAGTATGATGCCGGAGAGCAGAATAATCCGCAGAAGCCGCCAGGCATAGTTCTTGGCCCTATCAATCTCTGCGCCGCCAAGCAGGTGACCAATCATGATTCCTCCGGCTCCGCCGACACTGATGAAAAGGATGTTCATAAATTCCCCGAGTGTATTGTACACATTATATGCGGCCGATGCGGCAACGCCCAGAGTCGTGAACGAAATACTGTACACGGTGATTCCCAACGCCCACAGCTGGTCTTTGGCAGCGAGGGGGAGGGCCGCCCGGAAGAACTGGCGGGCAAGCTTTTTCTCCGGTTTTACGAAATCCCGGCGATGCAGGGAGATGGGTGCATGTGCCCGGCGGGACAGAATCACAAGCAGGCCGAGTTCAAGAAAAGCACCGATGACTGTGGACGCAGCGGCGGCTTTCACTCCCCATTTCGGAAATCCCAGATAGCCGTTGACCAGAACGCTGTCGAGTGCGATGTTGACGCCGAATCCGACAACCGATGCATAAAGAGGAATCTTTGTAATGCCGATCGACCGCAGAATCCCGGCGAGCATGGAAGACACCGCCCACAGAGGATAAGAAAAACAGACGATGGAAAGATACGTACAGGCAATTCTTTGAACCTGCGGATCCTTGGCAAGAATCATCATGACGTACTTATTGAGAAAGAAAGCGAGAACAAAGAAAATGACGGCTACCACGCTTCCAAAGAGGAGGCTGATGGTGAAGGCCTTCCTGACGCCCTCTATATCTTTATTCTTGCCCCAGTACTGTGCCGCATAGATGGAACCGGCGCTTGAAACCGCGGAAAAACCGCACCACATAAGCATCGTGATATTACTCGCCTGCCCCACGGCACCGAGATATGCGTCGCCGAGTCCGCCGACGAAAACGGTATCAAATATAAAGAGTGTCGACATAAGAATCTGCTGAAGGGCCATCGGCAGTGTCAGGTGCCAGAGCCTGTCCAGGAATTCCTTGTCCTGCTTCATCAAAAGAAAATTCTTTGCAGAGGAAAACATGTTACGATACCTGCCTCCCGAACCGTCGGGAGTCCTTTCTGCTGCCAGACAAAAGAGAACTAATGTTCTCTTTTAGAATGCGATAGATGAATGTACTTGTCAAGCTTTCAGGGAATTATCAACTTGCGGTGCAGACATACGCACAATAAAAAATCCCCGAAAGCGGGTGCCTTCAGGGATACCATATTCATTCAAAGATGGGGGTCAGTCATCTGAGTGATATAGGCCGAGAGGCAGGGATGCGCATATAATCATCTCCGGTACGGAAAAACATGGCAGAACCGTACATATGACGACTGTTGCTGCCAACTGATTCGTTACTGTTTTTCAAACCTCTCACCTCCCTTTAATAAAGTTTCTTTATAATACTACCGTGAAATAATACATGTCAAGCATAGAAATGTGTGACTGTATTAAAATGTGTGACACTGTATTATGAAGGAATTTGCAGGTAAACTCTTATAAATTGTCTCTCGAAAACGCAGGAATGATTGAAATCAATTGATTTCATTGAATCCACGGTAAGTGAATGTGATATAATTCTGTTTTAATCATGCAAAAGCGAACGTTCTGACAGTTTCATAGGGTTAGAACAAAATATGAGAAAACAGGAGTATTTAGCAAATGAGCAGAGTGTATAATTTTTCAGCAGGACCATCCATGTTGCCACTCAAAGTACTTGAAATTGCTGCGGCTGAAATGACGGATTACAAAGGCTGCGGAATGTCGGTCATGGAGATGAGTCACAGATCGCCTGTTTATGAGGAGATCATTGCGCAGGCACAGTCTCTTTTGAGAGAAGTCATGAATATTCCTGAAAACTATAAAGTGCTGTTTTTGCAGGGCGGAGCAACCGCTCAATTCTCCGCTGTGCCGCTTAACCTGATGACCAAATCCGGGAAAGCTGATTATGTAATCAGCGGCCAGTTCTCCAAGAAGGCTTACGAAGAAGCAAAACGCTACGGAGATGTAAAGGTGCTGGCTTCCAGTGCCGATAAGACCTTCTCATACATTCCGAAGTTCTCACCGGCTGATATTCGTCCCGATGCGGATTACGTCCATATTTGTTACAACAACACCATATTTGGATCGAGATTCCCCGGAATTCCTGATACGGGCAGCATCCCGCTTGTTGCCGATATCTCATCCTGCATATTATCCGAGCCGATTGATGTATCGCGTTTTGCTCTTCTTTATGCCGGTGCCCAGAAAAACATGGGTCCTGCCGGATTGACTGTTGTTATCGTCCGCGACGATATGATCGGACATGAAAAAGATTTTACACCCGTCATGATGGGTTATAAGCTTGCAGCGGAGAACGACAGCATGTACAACACTCCGCCGTGTTATTCGATTTATGTAGCTAAAATGATTCTGGAATGGGTGCGTGATGACATCGGCGGTCTGGAAAAAATGGCTGAAATCAATAACCGCAAGGCAAAAAAGCTATACGATTATATAGATTCGTCAGCGCTTTATACAGCACCTGTTGAAGTCGGATCACGTTCCATCATGAACGTTACTTTTGTTACCGGAAGAGAGGATCTCGATAAGAAATTCTGCAAAGAGGCTGAAAAAGCAGGCTTTGTAAATATTAAAGGTCACCGCAGCGTCGGCGGCATGAGAGCTTCCATCTACAATGCGATGCCGGAAGAGGGTATTGATGCCCTCATAACATTTATGAAGGAGTTTGCAAAAAATGTTTAAAATAAAGACGCTTAACAAGATAGCCTCTGTCGGAACAAAGAACTTCGATAAAACACAATATGATGTGGGCAGCAGCATTGAGAATCCGGATGCCATACTTGTGCGTTCAGCCAATATGCTGGACATGGAGATCCCCGATTCACTGAAGGCAATTGCCAGAGCCGGTGCCGGTGTTAACAACATCCCGATCGATCAGTGTTCCCAGAAGGGCATAATCGTCTTTAATACACCCGGCGCCAATGCCAATGCCGTTAAGGAACTGGCGATTGCATCACTTCTTCTGACCTCGCGCAATATCGTCGGCGGAGTTAACTGGACCAGGGAATTGCCCTTGGATGCCGATATAGCGAAGGAAGTCGAAAGCGGGAAAAAGGCTTTTATCGGACCGGAATTATATGGTAAAACACTGGGTATATTCGGATTGGGCGCCATCGGTGCCATGGTTGCCAATACGGCAATCGAGCTCGGCATGAACGTCTACGGCAACGACCCGTACCTGACTGTTGAAGCTGCGTGGCTTTTGAGCCACAGTGTTAAGCGCGCCAAAGAAGCGAAGACTATCTATGAGAACTGCGACTATATTGCCCTTCATGTCCCTTCAACTCCTGAGACCAGAGGCTTTATCAACGCGGAGTCGATTGCCTCCATGAAAAACGGTGTGAGGATCATTAACTTGTCCCGCGGCGATCTTGTCAACGATGAAGACATGGCAAAAGCACTTGGAAGCGGAAAGGTTGCATGCTACCTGACTGATTTCCCGTCAGCTCAAGTCATGAAGATGAAGAACGTAATTGCTGTCCCGCATCTTGGTGCATCAACGCCGGAGAGCGAAGACAACTGTGCCGTCATGGCGGTTAACGAACTCATCGATTTCCTTGAGAACGGGAACATTAAGAATAGTGTTAACTTCCCCGATGTTATGAACCCCAAGGGCGGAGACGAGAGTGTGTGTGTAATACATAAGAATGTTCCGACAATGCTGACCCAGATATCCTCTGCTATTTCCGGAGCGGGACTCAATATTGAGAACCTCTCAAGCCGCAGTAAGAAAGAGATGGGCTATTCCGTGTTTGAAATAACCGGCGAATGTCCCGATTCCGTTATCGAGAAATTGCTCGCAGTAGAGGGAATCATCCGGGTAAATGTTGTAAAGAACAGATAAACCCACAGCCATTGATATGAGCCGCAAAAAAGCTCCCTGGATTGAATTCAGGGAGTTTTTCGCGTCTGCGGTTAATAGTAAAGACTAATCAGAAGACTAATCAGAAGTACTAATCAGAAGTACTATATACCGGCCAGAATAATTTCAGCTGCCGCCCCGGCGAGGCTGCTGTGGCCGGATTCATCAAGATGCTGTTCATCAAGACGGCTTGCCCGCGCTACAGTCGCTGCATCCAGAAAACCGCAGTCCGAATTTTGGGCAAGCAGGTGATATTCATCGGCCAGCTGCGTGGAGACATCGATAGAGGACTGATCAAAATCGGGATCAAATCCCAATGTAACAATGTTACTTCCCAGATGAATCGGAGAGATTATGAGTACTTTGGGTACAGGGAGAACCTCCTGCAATATTCTTGCTAAAACAGCTGACAGGCCTGCGGCAATATCTCCGGCTGATGCACCAAAGGCTGTTTTGCAGTCATTCGTTCCAAGCATAACCAGTACGTAATCAATCGGTGTGTGGGATAAAAGGCAGGGGGAAATATAGTCAATTGCTCTTTTGTAAGGTCGGTTCCGATCTTCAAAAATTGTAGTTCGACCAGGGCAGCCTTCTTCGATAATATGGTAATCGCTGCCAAGGATAGACTGGAGTTTGCCCGGATAGCGCACAGAGAAGTCATACCTGCCGGAACCGTCCGGGATTAAGCCAAATGTATTTGAATCGCCGAAGCAAAGTATATTTTTCATAGTGCGCCTCTGTTCACTGCCAACTTGTCAATTGCAGGAATGTGAAAATTGATGCCGTGTCTTAATCCTTACTAAACCTATAGTAATTGTTAGGAATATAACGCATCTGAAGAATTTTGTCAAGACACATGAGAAATTTTGCCGGAATACCGGAGGTTATGGTCAAGACACAGAAGGAGGGCAGAATCAAAAATTTGCGTGTCTTTTGCCCATCAATTCACTAAAGCCTCTCCCAATTAAGACACACAGTATTCATACCCCGGAACTAAGATTGTACCGGAGGGGCAAATATGAATGGATACTCCAGATATGATGTACTGTATGACGGTCACAGCAACCCGACATCAGAAGAAGAAATAACCTTATTTCTATCCAATCCGATGTGGAAGGACCTGAATGACTATATTTTAAAAGAGTGCGGCGCAAAGCCGGAAATATCGTGTAATATGTACGCCACAAAAAGAAGATGGAATGTGGAATATAATTTGAACGGCCGGGTTCTCTGCACACTTTTTCCCGAGAAAAACATCTTTATTGCTATGGTCGATGTAGGTCCCGAAGATGAAGAATTCGTTCGGTCACTTCTCCCCGGATTCGCGTGCAGCGTTCAGCAGCTTTTCGAAAATACATGCAAAACTCCCTTGGGGCGCTGGCTGGCCATTGAAGTTACCGACAGAAAAATTCTGCACAACGTGAAGGATCTTGTGATGATTCGCATTAGGATGCCCGACTGCACGACGTGAAGCAAATATCTACACGCAGTTAAGCAAATATCCGCATCGTTAACGAGCGGCAAGCTTCTTTTCCATCGCGATACGATCGATCCCTTTACCATATTCGTCGGAGCGCTGCTCGATAATCTCAAACCCGAGTTTTCGTCCGTATACGGCTACGGCAGCTGTATTTTGCGGATCTACGGTGAGCTCAACGGTCTCGATTCCCTCGCTGGCGAGGACATCCATGCTGTCGCCGAACAATACCGTGCCGTATCCACTGCCGCGCTGACTGCGGGCGATTGAAATGCCTATAGCATAGGCTTTGGTATGGTCGTTCCAATCCATCAGATATTGGACACAGCCAAGAACAAGATCATTTTCCACCAGGCAGAAGACTCTTCCATGGCGTATGAGAGGCACAAGATTCCATTCATTCAGTCCGCCGTCTCCGAACGCCTCCATCTCCAATTTTACAATCTGATCGATTATATTCTTCTGATCAGGGGAGACGATAATAATCATAATCCACCCTTTATATACACTTTCTTGACGTACTTCGAATTGCTTAAAAACAAAAGGCCCTGGTAATTCAGCTTGAAGGAGATCTGTTTGCCAACTGTTATATTATCCTTCGCATCCGTGACATCGACAATCAGATGGTCGCTGCTGGCACCCAATACTTGCATCCGGGGATCCAACGGGAAAAGCCCTTCAACATTTACATCCTGTCTGCCCAAAGATACTATGGCGCGCTTCCGCAGCCCGTTATCTTCGAATACCGGCGTATTGCCAAAAGCATCATGTCCCAATTCTCCGATCGGTACGGAAGGCTTGGTCTTAACTTCTATTACTTCTGCCCGCAGAATAAATGCATCCTGATGGAGCCAGGGGATCACATTGTCGTGTGTTGTATCTGTACCGAGCAGGATCCCCTCGCCGATACGAAGCTGATTTATGCGTTCAGGCATCTCATTGTTTTCGATAAGTTTGAGGGAGGATGTCCCCCCTCCGGAGATTACGTTGAGCTTTATTCCAACTCTCTTTTCGATTTCTTCTGCAATATCTATCAGTAAATCAAGATTACTGACGGTCGGCAGAATACCGCCGTAGCAACCCATGTTCGTTCCAATACCAGTCAGCGTTATGCCCTTGAGGGAAGATATTTTTCTCGCCATTTCAAAAGCATCTTCGGGAAGTACGCCTTCCCGGAGGTCGCCGACATCGACCATTAATACAATGCTGTGCTTTTTGTCTGCCAAAATTGCCGAATCCGACAGCTTTTTGATTACAGAATACTCGGAATTGATACTGCAGTCAGTAAAGGTTACAACTTTTTTGACAACACTTAGTCGGGGAATCCTAAGAAGGGTCATGCTTTGCGTGAAACCTTTTTTGCGAAGTGCCATGATATTTTCAAGACGCGAATCCGCCAATTCTGTGATACCGCCCTGAATCATTGCCCTAACTATGCGCGGCTTGGCTGAAAATCCTTTGGTTACTCCCAATATTTCAATTCCCAGGGGTCTGCATTTTTCTACAATTAATCTGGAATTATCTCTGATTTTGTCCAGATCTATTTCCAGATAAGTTCCCATCTTCAAAATCATACTCTCCTATTCATTGGAAACGTGCCTGCACTGCAGGTGTTTCCGGTTGTTGGCTCAGCAGAAATTACGGTGATACTATATTCATTATATGATTTATATTCCTCTAAATATAGAGGTAAATTCCCCGGGGGATAGGCGCTGCTGCAAGGAAATACAGACTCGAGTTGATCAGGGACAGAAAAAAGTCGGGATTTTTTGATAAAAGCGAGGGAAAAGCGGAAAATTAATGTACAAAAGAATAGTAATTTGTTATAAGATAAAGTGGAATGAATATCGATAATGCCATACTGGTGCTGGATGGGACTGTAGCGGTCTTTTTCTCCTTTAATAATATCAATGAAAGAGATGAGGGTTAATTCAACATGAGTGACACAATCAATGAAAAAGCAGACGCAAAATCAAGCGAAGTGAAGTTGGCTACACGTAAGGCTATCATAATCGGCGGCATAGTAATCGGGGTCCTGCTGGCCTCCGGTGCGGCTGCCTATTATTTTTCCGGATTGAATAATAATGCTGCTGCTCCAGTCGACACAGGCGCACCGACACAGCTGATTGCTCTGACAAACATGAAGGCCGCTCTTGATGTGGAGACGATTTATCCCGGTGTCAGCATAGATGGAATTGACGTATCCGGAAAGACCAGAGAAGAAGCTGCTGCGCTGTTTACAGATGCTGATTCACCTGCTGCTGCGCAGTTTGCCATTACTCTTTCTGTCGAAGGTGTAGAATACGCACTGGACCCGTCCATTGTCAGTGTCACATCCAATCTCCCGGCCGTTATTGAGGAAGCTTATAATTACAACCGGACAAGTACAAAGACGGACGAATCGGAAGCTATTGCCGAAAGATATCAGACGCTTGAGCAGCTTTCCGGCAGCCCTAAGAATTTTGATGTGGAATATGCGACGGACGTATCCGGCGTAGATCAAGCGGTGCGCGATATCCTTGCGCCTCTCGAGACGGAGCCTGTCAATGCTGTTGCAACATCTTTCGACACGGTAAAACTAGCCTTTGTGATAGAGGACTATGTTGCCGGAATGGACATTGATATAGATGCGGCAATTGCAGCGGTACAAGACGCAATTGAGGCTAAGGAATATACTAAGACAATTACTGTCGATACTGTTGTTACCGAGCCTGAGGTCAGTAAAAGCGATCTGGAAGCTTTGCTTGGCCTTGTGTCAACTTTTACCACTCAAACAACAGACAAGGCTAACCGGAATTCTAATATTAATCTGGTCTGCGAGACAATCGACGGTCTCGTTCTCCAACCCGGAGAATACTTCAATTTTAATGAATATATTGGTCAGCGTACATCAGCAAAAGGATATAAGGAAGCTGTCGGAATATACGGCGGCACGACCCGGCTGGAACTTGGCGGAGGTATCTGCCAGACCACCGGTACTCTTTTCCACAGCGTTATGATGGCCGACCTGCAGGTTGATGAGCGTCACCCGCATACATGGCCAAGTGATTATGTGGAGAAAGGAACGGATGCTACCGTAACATGGGGCGGCAAGAATTTCCAGTTCTCTAACAACACACAGTATCCGATTGCAATCCATGCATATTACAGCGATCTTCACGTTACTATGGAGATATACGGCAGACCCGTCGAAGATGGAATGACCATTCAGATCGAGGGGGTCGTTACAGGAAGATCAGGTCCCGGAGGACCGCTTTATATCGCAAATCCGTCTGCGCCGATCGGGAGCAACAGCACCACCAAAGGCTCGCATGACCACATAAGCGCAGAATGCTATAAGGTCTATTATAAAGACGGCGTGGAAGTCAAGCGTGTCCTTTCCTATACAAGTTCATATCCGGCAATCTCCGCTGAAGTCAGCATCGGTGTCCTGGCTGCGGACGGCTCAGTCTGTGCAATGGATCCGGCCACAGGAGGGGTGGCAGCGCCTGCTGCACCTGCAGCACCTGTAGTGGCTCCTCCTGCCGCGACAGTTCCGGCAGCAACTACTACGGCAGCTCCTACGGAGACGACAGCTCCTGCGGCAACGGCAGCTCCTACGGAGACGACAGTTCCTGCGGTGACGACAGCTCCTGCGGATACGACAGCGATTACTCCCGCAGCGATTACTCCCGCAGCGCAAACGTAAGCATAGTTAACAACAACTTCAGATATTTCAATATATCTTATAAAGGGCTATACAACTGGAGACAGTGGTATAGCCCTTTTAAAAAGTTAACAAGACGCTTTCTTGTAACACGTAACGTTGCATGTTATGCTTTTTGTGATAGATGCGAAACGACGCTGTCGACAAAAAGTTTCTTGTCATAGGATGCAGGAGATGAATTCTTAAGGAGAATTTGATTATGAAAGCTTTTTATCTGGAAAGCGTTGATGTGGCGGCCTTGATGAGGGCACTGGATTCATGCAAAGGTGAAGTAAAACTCATGACCGATGAGGGGGACTACTTTAATTTAAAGAGCAAACTTAGTCAGATTGCAGGGATAATGAATCTGCTGGAATGCGGTAAGCAGTGTAATGCTCAGATATACTGCTCTAATCCCAAAGATGAGAAAATGCTCTTAAATCAGAACTTATTCACGGACCCTGAAGTGATTGAAACAAAATAGATGTCAAAATATTAATGAAAGTCACAAATACATTGGTTATGCCTCGAGAGGAGTCTATTCCGTGGATAAAATGGAATCCATATCAAATATCGACATATTGTTTGAAAATAATCCCGTCCCGATGGCAATTAGCTATATGGAGCAAATTATTGAGGTTAACGCGGCACTTCTTACTGCTGCCGGATTTTCAAGAGAAGATCTGATTGGGAAAACCAGACTTGAATCCGGACTTTGGGATGATGCCGCAGGATATAAGAATATGCTGGAGTCCATCGAGGCATACGGGCAGCTCAGTGAAATGGAGATTGTGCTCAGGCAGAAAGATGGTAAACCACTGCACGTATTGTTTTCTGCCAAAATGATTCAGTACGATGGCAGAAGCTGCATGCTGTCCGCCATGATGAATATTACTGATTTTGTTGCTGAACGAGAGAAGCGTGCTGAGCTTGAACGGTTTTTTGCTGTTAATCCGGAACTGATGGCTGTTTTGGATCGGGATGCAAATCTAATCAAATTGAACGGTGCCTGGGAAACTGTACTCGGGTATTCAAGCGAAGATCTGAAACATCATGGGTATCTTGAATTTGTACATCCGGATGATAAGAAACAAACATTGGCCGCTATAGCTTCCCTGTCAGGTCCGACACATCAGGTAACTACCGTTAACCGCTTTCGGACGCATGACGGCAGCTACCGGTATCTTGAATGGCACGCCCATACGTATGAGCATCTCGTTTACGTTACTGCAAGGGACATCACGGAATTAACCATGGATAAGAACAGCTTGAAAGCCAACCTTGATATGAAGGAAAAACATCTGGAACTCATGAATCTGGAAGGCATAAAGGTCGGGGAGTTTCTGGATCACACGTTGGAACAGATAATTGCTTTTACCAAAAGCAAATTAGGATATATATTTCTTTATAACAGCGACAGCCAGGAGTTCAGTCTTCACTCCTGGTCCCGTATGGTTATGGACGAGTGTAAAGTCGAAGACCAGACCAGACTCTATCACCTGACGAGCGTTGGCTTGTGGGGTGAAGTCGTGCGCCAGAAGAAACCAATTATCGTTAACGATTATCAGACACCCAGTCCGATGAAAAAGGGGTATCCTGAAGGGCACGTTGCTATCCGCAATTTTGTATCCATTCCTGTTTTCAAAAATGGAGCGATCGTTGCTGTGGTCGCGGCCTCCAACAAGTCTTCCGACTATACTGACGAAGACGTCTTGAATCTCGAGCTGCTCATGAACACGGTCTGGCCCGTAGTTGAGCGAATGAAGACCGAAGAGCTTCTCAGAAAAGAGAAAGAGCTTCTCAGTACCACGCTCTTAACGGTTGGGGTTGGTATCGTTGTGACGGATAGAGAGGGTAAAATCCTTCTGTCCAACCCGATGGCTGAACTATTTTCCGGATTCTCCAAGGGCGAGATTGCCGGCAGGAATTTTAACGAAGTTTTTCATATGATCAATCTTGTAACCAGGGAAGATGCACCGAATCCTGTTTTTGGATCAATGGAGACGATAAGCAGCAGGAGTGCGCCCAAAGATCTGGGGATTATTTCTAAAGACGGGTCTGAGATCAGGCTGGATGGAAATACGAACATTATTCGTTCTGAAAGCGGAGAGATAACGGGATTTGTTATTTCACTCAAAGATATATCCAGGGAATATGAACAGGAGAAAGAAATTGAAGGGTTCCTCAATGTGAATCTGGACATGCTGTGTGTCTGGGATCTGGACGGTAAATTCCATAAAGTAAACAAGAAATTCACAGAAGTGACGGGATATACGATGGAGGAGATCGAAGGGAAAAGCTTCGTTGACTTTGTACATGAAGAGGACCATGAAGATACGGTCGAGGTACTTAGGAAATTAGCGAATATGGAGATACCTTCTGCTTTTACGAATAGAATTGATTGCAAAGACGGCTCTTACAAATATATTGAATGGCACACACAGCCCGGCATCGGGAAGTTCCTGTATTCCTCAGCAAGGGATGTAACCAAGATAAGAATGCAGACGGAACAGTTAAGAGAGATTGCTGTCAGAGATGAATTAACAGGTCTTTATAACAGACATTATTTCGAGGAGATTATTGAGGAAGAAATGGAGCAGTCGGATCGTTACGGTACGCCCCTTTCCCTGATGATGCTTGATCTGGACCACTTTAAGCTGGTCAATGATACATGGGGCCATCCTATAGGTGATGAACAGCTGAAGCTGACAGCCCGGACAATGGAAAATGTCAAACGTGATTCGGACATACTGTTCAGGTTCGGAGGAGAAGAGTTTATACTGCTGCTGAGGCAAACCAATAAAGAAGGTGCTGTCACCACAGCCCGGAAAATCCGAAAGGGGATTGCAGATAACTGCCACCCGGTTACCGGAAGACAAACCGCCAGTATTGGTGTAGCTGAAAGAATGAGATCCGAATCGTTCCGGCATTGGTACAGACGTGTTGATGAAGCGCTGTATCGTGCTAAAGAGAGAGGGCGGAACCGCGTCATCCTCTCGGACGAGAATGACAGACTGTCGGCCGCTTCTGTGAACATTGATTGGAACATTGATTGGGAAAGCGGCAATTATGAAATCGACGAACAGCACCGGAAGCTTGTTGATATTGGAAGCCGGCTGATAAACATGTCGTATGAAGATGCGGGAGATCAGGAAATCATGTGCCAGTTGGATCGTTTGCTGGATCATTTGCTGTATCATTTCAAGACAGAGGAAAATATTCTCACACAGATTGGTTACCCGGAACATATGTTACACGCAGAAATACATGAAGGACTTGCAAATAGAGCAATACGGCTCAAAGCAGACTATCAGAACGGGGAAATCAGGCCATCGGCTTTTTTCTCCTTTGTGCTTGATGATCTTATCTATGGACATATGGTAAATACGGACAAGAAATTTTTCCCGTATACCAGACGTGTTGAGAATCGTGATATCGGCCGAGTTCAACGGCATCCTGACATATGACGGCAAAGTGCTCATAATTGACGCAGCTGCCCCAAGTGAACAGGATGATTTGTCATGCATCGGGAATGCACAGCTGAAGAAAACGGGAGGGAAATACAGATGAACTTTGATAAAATCAGACAAGCCAATGCAGCATATACTGCTGAGAATAGTTTTCAAAATTCGGAAGAATTTGTAGATATCCGGAAGTTTTTTGCGGTTCAGCAACTGTACAACTCGGCTATGAAAGAAATAAAGACAAAGCTTGAAATACTTGACGAAGAATTTCAGGTCAAATTTGATCACAATCCCATTCATCACATGGAATATCGACTGA
>Ga0209540_10000606_pt1 | contig 32331 bp, 27 predicted proteins | sample BarGraIncu01121A_FD_184501 | JGI IMG/M metagenome (GOLD analysis project Ga0209540, IMG submission 184501) | Arctic peat soil microbial communities from Barrow, Alaska - Barrow Graham LP Incubations 011-21A (SPAdes) (version 2) | ecosystem: Environmental > Terrestrial > Soil > Wetlands > Peat... | reverse complement strand
CAAAGAAAATATGTTGTCATCGCTGATGCACGAAAAAGAAAATGGAAAAGTAAAAAAGGAGAAAAAACCGGTGGGCGAAACCATGCGCACGAGTTTAGCCATGTACAAACAGGGGATGTCAATTGCTGAAATAGCCACCAGCCGGAATCTTAGTCAGTCTACTATTATAAGTCATTTGGAAAAATACGTGATATCAGGAGAACTGGATATCAATGAATTTATTTCACCCGAAAAACGAGAAAAAGCAGCTGATTTAATACGCAAAGGCACAGAAACCGGCTCATTTTTCGAAATGCTGAGTGCGTTTTTAAATTATACAGAAGTGAAAATGTTTATGGCATGGCTAAGAAGTGCGAAGAAGTAAACAATTAATAATGAATTATTAAGAATAGGTTTATGGGAAAATTTATCATTTTTGGAGTCTTGAGTTTGTTGATTATTTTTATTTCGTGGCGAACCTTATTTAATACAAAAAGCCATGGATTTTACCGCTTCTTTAGTTGGGAATGTATGGCCTGGCTTTTTGCGGTTAACTATAAGTTTTGGTTTGTAGATCCATTTAGTATAAATCAGATAATTTCATGGATTTTACTCATTTATTCTTTATATCTTGTTATTGCAGGATTATTACTGATGAAAAAGATAGGAAAACCCCACCAGATAAGAGATGAAAAGAACTTATTTGGTTTTGAAAAAACAACTGAATTAATTGATTCCGGTGTTTTTAAATACATCAGACATCCGCTTTATGCATCATTAATCTTTCTAACCTGGGCTATTTATCTTAAGAATCCTATCGATATCCTGTTTATTATTGCTTTGTTGTCAACTGTATTTCTATATCTGACTTCAAAGTTTGACGAAAAAGAATGCTTAAACTACTTTGGGGATAAATATCGCGAATATATGATACAAACAAAAATGTTTATTCCTTTTATATTTTAATTTCATATGTTCCTGCAACTTATTGCAGGGATTTATTGTTTTTATAACTACTTGATTAAATAACTTAATAATTTTGAGATCATGAAAAAGTCAGTAAAAGCTAATTCAATACCAATTAGAATTGTGATGTTATTGTGCATATTTACAGGATTTATTTTTGAAATGAAAGCCGAGACAAAAAAAAGAGAAGTACTGGAAACAAAGGAAATTACTCCACATGTTTATTCTGTTAATGATACTTTTGTAAATATATTTTTGGTTCAGGATAATGATAACTACATTGTTATCGACGCAGGAAGTAATTTAGCTGCCATATCGAAAGAACTTGAGAAGCTAAAAATAAATCCCGATAAAGTCGTCGCATTATTTTTGACCCACACACATGGTGATCATATAGCTGCTATCAACTTATTTAAAAATGCCACAGTTTACCTTTCAAAACAAGAGATACAAACATCAACCGGAGAAAAACCAGCAACTTTGACTCTCAACAATAAAAACTTTATGAATGCATACAGACTATTGGAGAATCAACAGATTATTAGGGTAAATAATATGAAAATACAGGGAATTCATACTCCCGGACATACTCCCGGCTCCATGTGTTATTTAATAAATGATAAGTATCTGTTTGTAGGCGATGCATTTAGTCTGACCGGTGGCAAAATTGATAAACCCAATGAGATGTATAGCAAAGATATGAAGACTGCCATTCATTCACTGGCGAAAATAGCCAATCTTCCCAAAGCTGAATATATATTTACAGCACATACCGGCTATAGCAATGATTATAAAACGGCCATGACAGACTGGGAAAAGATCAAAGAATAAGATATTTTCATTATTAGTTTTTTACAAATACCAAAATAGAATTGTTCAGTACTTTTATTAGTGCTGAACAATTTTGCAATATAGATGTTGTAACATATAACGTTATTACAGATACTTATTGACTGTATTATAGATTCATTCAATTTCAAGAAATATTGCAACAAATAAATAAAATATGAATAGTTCAAAACCCATTACAATTGAGATGTTTTATACACTAACCTGTCCTAATTGTAAGATTTTAAAACGAATGCTTGAAGAAGTATTACCTCAATTCAACGACAAGTTTCAGTTCAAAAAAGCGTTGGCAAACTCACCTCTTGGAATGATAAGAACCATGAAGTTAGGCATTAACACTGTACCAACACTGTTGATAAATAATGAAATTGTATTTAAAGTTGTCCCTACAAAACAAGAATTAATTAATAAACTAAAGATGTACTAAAAATGGAAGAAAAGAAAAAATTAAGATGCCCACTGGGCGTTCCGGGTGGAATTATTGCCACATTATTGGGTTTAGTCGGTATTGTTGCCAATAGCATAAATTTTGAATGGTTAGGTTTAATCACTTCAATAGCATTATTCTTATTGGGTGCACCTTTTGTACGTTTTGTCTTGATGGTACATTCTGCAAATGACCGTCTGGATGAGTTAGAACGCAAAATGAGCGAAAAATAATGACAGAAATATGGAATCAACGCTATGCACAAAAAGAGTATGTGTATGGTATAAAACCAAATGAATTCTACAAAGAACAGCTTTTGAAACTTCAACCGGGAAAAATTCTCTTTCCGGCCGAAGGTGAAGGTCGGAATGCAGTTTTTGCAGCTTTAAATGGATGGGATGTTGTGGCTTTCGACAGCAGTATGGAGGCAAAAAAGAAAGCAGAAAAATTAGCGGACGAAAACAAGGTTGAGCTGAAATATCTTATTTCTTCGATTGAAGAATTTGAGTTTGAAGAAAATAGTTTTGATACAATAGTACTCGTTTATGTTCATACAGAGAATCGGGATGAAAATCATCGTAAATTAATACGATTTCTGAAACCCGGTGGTACATTAATCCTTGAAGGTTTTTCCAAAAATCAACTTTCAAATAATTCCGGAGGACCTCGTAATTTATCGATACTTTTCTCCGCAGAGGAATTGAATAATGATTTTCAATCTCTAAAAGATTTGAATATCTTGGAATTAGATATAGAACTTGAAGAAGGGCTTCTTCACATAGGAAAGGCTTCTGTTATCAGAGTACTAACAACAAAATAAATTAAAACAATATTCTAAATTTAAAAAATATGAAAAAAGAAATTACCAAAACAAGTAAAATTATTGCATGGGTGATATCAGGTTTATTAACAGCCTTGTATTTATTTAGTGCAAGTGGCAAATTATTCCTACATCCTGAACAAATGGAACAAATGAAATTAGGTGATTGGCGGGTAATTATTGCAATCGGTGAAATAACTTCTGCCCTATTGTTCTTATTCCCTAAAACAAATAAAATAGGGACATTACTTTTAAGCGCTTATATGGGTGGTGCAATTATTATTCACATGACAGGTGGAATGAGCATTATATTGCCATCAGTAGTGCTAATTCTGGTTTGGATTACAGGAGTTATCAGAAATCCTGAACTTTTGAAATAATAAATTCATGAAAATTGAAGATGAAATAAAAGGACGTTTCACAAACGACTACCACAAAGGTTTAATAAATCTAATGTTTACAGTTAAACATTTGAGTTATACTTTTTTGCAGTCACTGAAAAAACACGGATTAACTGAGCCTCAATATAATATTTTGAAGGTTCTTCGTGGTTTTCATTGTGAATGTCCATCTTCAATTGGTTTATTGAAAGATCGAATGCTGGATAAGAGTTCGGATGTCAGCCGGATAGTTGATAAGCTCTACGAAAAAGGATATATCGACCGGAAAGAAAATCCAACAGACAGAAGACAAAAAGATGTGGAGATCACCGAAAAGGGTTTAGAACTTTTATCAGGGATGGAAGATTGTGAGAACAAAGCAGATACCTTGTTAGGAAATCTTACCAATGAAGAGGTTTTGGAATTAAACAGACTGTTGGATAAAATTCGGGATTAAATAAAAATATTACAGTTGAAATTTCAATTTGCAACAAAATGAAAAAATAAATAAAATGAATAAAACAATTATATTAGACAAAAGACCGGTAGGCAGACCTCAGCTTTCGGATTTTAAATTTATAGACGAAGAAAAACCTCAACCGGGTAACGGAGAAATCCTTTTAAAAACGACCTATGTTTCTGTAGATCCGTATTTACGGGGAAGAATGATCGATGCAAAGTCGTATGCGCCACCTTTTCAGTTACAGCAACCCATAAGTTCCGGCATAGTCGCCGAAGTCGTAGAATCGAATTTAGCCGGTTTTAGCAAAGGAGATTTTGTATCAGGTTTGTTAGAATGGAAAGAATTCCAAAAATCAGATGGTAAAGGTTTACTGAAAGTTGATCCTTCAAAAGCCCCTTTATCAGCCTATTTGGGAGTTCTTGGAATGACGGGCATGACAGCCTATTTGGGATTAACCGAAATTGGTAAACCTCAAAAAGGAGAAACCTTGGTTGTATCCGGTGCTGCCGGTGCAGTTGGAAGTGTGGTAGGGCAAATCGGTAAGATATTAGGTTGTCGTGTTGTTGGAATTGCCGGAACAGATGAAAAAGTGGAAATGCTAAAAGCCAAATATGGTTTTGACGAAGGCATAAATTATAACACCACAAAAAACATGAAAGATGCCATTGCAGCTGCATGTCCCGATGGCGTTGATGTGTATTTTGATAATGTTGGAGGAGAAATCAGCGATGGCGTATTGGCAAATATTAATAAGTTTGCCAGAATAATTGTTTGCGGTTCTATCTCTGTGTATAACGAAACTTCTGTGCCTATGGGTCCGAGAGTGGAAATGGCATTGGTAAAGAATAGCGCTTTGATGCAAGGATTTATTGTTGGAAACTTTGCGCCTAAATTTCCTGAAGCCATAGCACAACTATCCAACTGGTTAATGGAAGGCAAATTGACCTACACCGAAACTATTGTAGAAGGATTTAATCAGATTCCTGAAGCGTTTATCGGCCTTTTCGAAGGAAAAAATAATGGTAAAATGATCGTAAAAATTTAATTAAGTAACAATCAAAAATAATAACTATATGAATGATTTTGAATTTAAAAACCCGACAAAGATAATTTTCGGAAAAGGTAAAATAGCTAATCTCTCCAAAGAGATTCCTACTAACGCCAAAGTGCTTTTACTTTACGGAGGTGGAAGTATCAAATCGAATGGTGTTTACGAACAGGTAAAGAAAGCACTCTCATCGTTTGAAGTTGTTGAATTCGGAGGAATTCCTGCAAATCCTGAATATGCAATTCTCATGGAAGCATTGAAAGTGATTAAATCGGAGAAAATAACCTTCCTCCTGGCAGTTGGAGGCGGTTCGGTTATTGATGGAACAAAATTTTTGTCGGCAGCAACTGAATACGAAGGTGAAACACCCTGGGATTTACTTACTTCCGGGAAACCATCTCTGAAAGGAATGCCTTTTGGAGCAGTATTAACCTTACCGGCAACCGGTTCGGAAATGAATTCGGGATATGTGCTAACCCGCAAGGAAACAAAAGAAAAATTAGCATCCGGTGGTCCGGCCTTATTCCCTTTGTTTTCAATTCTCGATTCGCAAGTGATAAGTTCTATTCCTCAAAAACAAATTGCAAACGGACTAGTGGATGCTTTTACGCATGTGATGGAACAATATATGACCTATCCGGCCAATGGATTGTTGCAGGATCGTTTTGCTGAAAGCATTCTTCAAACCCTGGTGGAAGTGGCTCCTGCCATTTTAAAAAATCCTTCGGATTATAATGCAGCTTCCAATTTTATGTGGAGTTGCACTATGGCATTGAACGGATTAATAGGACAAGGCGTTCCCGGAGATTGGGCTGTACACATGATGGGACATGAACTTACAGCCATGTTTGGAATTGACCATGCAAGAACGCTTGCCATTATTGCTCCAAGTCATTACCGTTACAACATAGAAACCAAAAAAGAAAAGTTAGCTCAATATGCTGAACGTGTTTGGGGTGTTACTAACGGAACTATCGAAGAAAAAGCAAAAGCCGGAATTGATAAGACAGAAGAATTTTTCCATTCGGTGGGGATTAAAACCAAACTTTCGGAATATACTGCTGAGTTTGCAGGAACAGCCGAAATTGTTTCAAAACGCTTTACCGATCGTGGTTGGTTGGGCTTAGGTGAACATCAGAAACTTGCTCCGGCTGATGCAGCCAAAATAGTTGAAATGAGTTATTGATACAATAAAAACAGGGAAAGTAAATACATTGCTTTTCCTGTTTTTTTATTGCTTTACAACCCGGAATAAAAATATTAAACAAAAATACTAAAATGAAAGTTTTACTATTTGGTTCTACCGGAATGATAGGACAAGGCGTTTTGATTGAATGCCTGAAAGAAAAGCAAGTTGATTCAGTTTTAGTTGTAAACAGAAGCTCTTGTAAAGTCAGTCACCCGAAACTGAAAGAAATTATTCACCACGATTTCCTCGATTTATCACCCATTTCCAACCAATTGAGTGGTTATGATGCTTTCTTTTATTGCCTTGGCGTAACTTCGGCCGGTTTGTCAGAAGCTGATTATCATAGAAACACATTTGAATTGACAACTAAAGTTGCTGAAACCATTCTGAGCGTAAATAAAGATATGACTTTCTGTTATATTTCAGGTGCCGGAACTGACAGTTCTGAAAAAGGCAAAACTATGTGGGCACGGGTAAAAGGTAAAACGGAAAATACTTTGTTGAAAATGACATTTAAAAACGCTTATATGTTTCGACCGGGATTTATCCAGCCTATGAATGGCATTAAATCCAGGACCAGGCTTTACAATGCAATGTATACTATTTTCAAACCATTTTATTTTGCTTTAAAACACATTGAAAGTATGGTTACTAATACTGAAACCCTGGGAAAAGCACTGATTGCTGTCGTTACAAAAGAGAGTGAAAAGAAAATTCTGGAAAGTAAAGATATTATTGAAATAGTAAGAAGAAACTAATCTAACATTTCATTTCACTACTTTTAAAACAAGACATTCAAAAGAGATTGCCTTGTTTTATTGTACTTCGCTCCTATTTCATTAAAAACACAATCCTTTCTTTTTTGTTATATAGATTAAATTTGGTATTTAGAAACAGTTAACTTCCAAAATCTCAAACATGAATCAACTTAATTTTAAATTTATTCTCTTAACCTTGTTTCTGATTCTTTTTACAGAACAACAGCTAAGTGCCGGGCCACCTTTTAATACCGACGATCCGCAACCAGTTGATTTCAAACATTGGGAGTATTATATTTCCACTATAAATACATTTCGAGCTGATACTTGGTTGGGAACATGCCCGCATGTTGAAGTGAATTACGGTTTAGTTCCAAACGTTCAGGTTCATCTCCTTTTACCCTTGAATTATGATTATTCGCGGCAAAATGGTTCTCATTTCGGCTATGCTTATACCGAACTTGGATTGAAATACCGTTTTGTACAGGAAACAGAAAACATGCCGCAAATTGGCATCTTTCCTATTCTGGAAATCCCAACTATAAAAAATAATGAATTTGGGAATGGAAAAGCACAATTATATCTTCCGGTCTGGGTCCAAAAATCCTGGGGAAAACTGACTACTTACGGAGGAGCCGGATATTGGTTTAATCCGGGAATAAACACAAAAAATTGGATGTATTACGGTTGGGAACTTCAGTATGACTTTTCACCTGCCATTACCCTTGGTGGAGAGCTTTATTATCATACGGCCGATGCAATTGGAAATAACTCTGTTAGTGCATTTAATATAGGCGGTTCCTATAATGCTTCAGAAAAATTTCATATTATTTTCTCTGTGGGCCATAGTTTAATAAATGAGAACTTCACAACAACTTATTTAGGGTTATTGTGGACGATATAAATAATTCATAAATAATAATTATGTATCAATCATTCAATCTTCAATTAATAAAAAAATGAATTCTACTCAACATAAATTCTCCAACCAACTTATCCACGAGAGTAGTCCATATCTGCTTCAACATGCCCACAACCCTGTAAACTGGTATCCGTGGGGCAAGGAAGCATTGGACAAAGCGCAGAAAGATAACAAATTGATCATTATCAGTATTGGTTATGCAGCCTGTCATTGGTGTCATGTGATGGAGCACGAAAGTTTCGAAAGTGAAGATGTCGCTAATTATATGAACGAACATTTTGTAGCAATTAAAGTCGACAGAGAAGAACGTCCAGACATAGATCAGGTTTATATGAATGCAGTACAATTGCTTTCGGGTAAAGGTGGTTGGCCACTGAACTGTTTAGCTTTACCGGATGGACGACCCATTTTTGGCGGCACTTATTTTCCAAAAGATCAATGGTTGGATATGCTTTCGCAGGTATCTGATTTTGTAATTAAAAATCCCGACAAAGCTGAAATACAAGCTAAATCACTTACCGAAGGAGTTCAAAACAATGAACAGATTTATGCGAATACCGAAGTTCCGGAATTTAGCATCAATGACCTGGACGAAATCTTTTCCATTTGGAAAGAAGATATTGATTATAGCGAAGGCGGACAAAAACGGGCACCAAAATTTCCTTTACCGGTTGGATATCAATTTTTATTGCACTATCACTCCCTGACTCAAAATAAAGATGCTTTAAATGCCGTCACTCTTACATTAGATAAAATGGCGAAGGGCGGAATCTACGACCAGATTGGTGGTGGCTTTTCGCGCTATTCAACCGATGCAGTTTGGAAAGTTCCTCATTTTGAGAAAATGCTTTATGACAATGCGCAACTCGTCAGTTTGTATACTGCCGCTTATCAACAAACCAAAGACCCCAACTATAAAACCATAGTAACCGAAACCCTCGAATTTGTTCAACGGGAATTAAGCTCTGATGAAGGCGGTTTTTATGCGTCACTGGATGCTGATAGTGAAGGTATAGAAGGAAAGTTCTACGTGTGGACGGAAAATGAATTACAGAAACTATTAGGTGATAAAGCGCAAATAATCATTGATTATTACAATGTTTCTAAAGCCGGAAATTGGGAAGAAGGTCAGAATATCTTGTTTAAATCGGAAAACGAGAAAGAAATAGCCGATCAATATAATATCACAGAACAAGAACTTGCCCTACTGGTTATAGAAGCAAAAGGAATATTGCTTAATGAACGTGCAAAACGGATTCGTCCTGGACTGGATGATAAAATGCTGACATCCTGGAATGCTCTAATGTTGAAAGCCTACATTGATGCGTACCGGGTTTTTGATAATCAGCAATATCTGGATATTGCCTTGAAAAATGCTGCATTTATCAATAGCAAAATCAAAGCGACCGATAACCGGTTAAACCGGAACTATAAAAACGGAAAAGCCACTATCAATGCCTTTCTTGATGATTATGCTTTTACCATTCAGGCATTTATTGCTATCTATCAGACCACTTTCGAAGAAAATTGGTTGGAAGAAGCACAGAAATTGACTGCTTATACTTTAGATCATTTTTACGACAAATCGAGCGGCATGTTTTATTATACTTCCGATCTGGATCCAATGTTGATAGCCCGAAAAATGGAATTGTCCGACAATGTGATACCTTCTTCCAATTCCGAAATGGCCAAAAACCTGTTTGTATTGGGTCATTATTTGTACAAGGATGATTATATACAAATTGCCCGACAAATGCTGAGCAATATCAAACAACATGCTTTGGAAAGTGGCGTTTATTATGCCAACTGGGATATTTTGATGGCCTGGTTTGCCACAGAACCTTATGAAATTTCAATTGTAGGAGATGATTGCGAAGCCAAACGAAAAGAATTTGAGAGCCACTATTTACCCCATGTGTTTTTATCCGGCGGAAAAAATGAAGGAAAACTATCATTACTCGACGGAAAATTAATAGCCGGAAAAACTACCATTTACGTATGCCGAAACAAAGCATGTCAACATCCCGTAAGTGAAGTAAAAGAAGCACTGAAACAAATTACCCCCAATTGAGAAGTGACGGCCTCTCTTGAAGTGAGGCTGTCACTCCACACACGGGGTATATAAATAAACCGCAAAAAAGTTTATCTTTGCAGCTTGAAAATACTTACCGATGAATAATGAATAAATACAAAAATATTTCTTTTTTTGAAGGACTAAATTCTTTACGATTTTTTGCTGCTTTTCTGGTTGTAATGCATCATGTAGAAACGATCAGATTAAAAAATGGACTCTTTAATTTACAATGGTTAGGACTATTCAGGAACGGAAGTAATGCGGTAATCTTTTTCTTCGTCCTGAGTGGTTTTTTAATCACTTACTTGCTGTTGAAAGAAAGCAATAAGACTGGAACTGTCAGTATTAAACATTTCTATATAAAGCGAATGTTGCGCATCTGGCCGCTTTACTTTTTGCTTGTAATCATCGGAACTTTGCTTGTGCCTGAAGTGTTTGGGCTTATCGGGGTAAATTACGTGATGCCTTATACATTTGGACAAACATGGTTTTACTTTTTATTTTTTCTACCCGGTCTGGTCACTTTTTTCTTCGGACATCACCTACTGGAACCTTTATGGTCGATAGGCATCGAAGAGGTTTTCTATTTAATATGGGCACCACTTTTTAAAATCGGAAAGAATAAAATACTGCCTATACTTTTATCTATTATTGCTATTAAAGTAGTTTTGATGGTGCTGGCTGAGTTTTGGATTAAAGACCCATTGTTTGTATATATTGTAGATACTTTCCGGTTCGAAGCCATGGCTATTGGCGGATTAGGAGCCTATATGATCTTTCACCGAAAGAAATCCCTCTCAAATATGCTGTTGTATAAAAAGTACATTCAGCTTATTATTTATCCGGTATTAATCATTTATCTGATTTTTCAAACCAATATCAACAATATAATCTGGCTTTCGGTATTTAGTACGCCCATCATTTCAGGCTTACTGGTCGATTTTCTGTTTTTGTATTTAATCATTGGCGTTTCGCTTATCGACAATAACATTTTCAAATTCAGACAGAAGTTTCTGTCATATTTAGGCGAAATATCGTATGGAATTTATATGTATCATCTCATTATCATATTTGCCATTATTCACTTCCTGAAAAAATACCTGATCGGATTAGACCCGATACTCAGTACTATCCTGTTTTATTCAATTATTACTTTATCGGTTATTTTGGTGGCATCGGTTTCCAAAATTGTTTTCGAGAACTATTTCTTAAACCTGAAAAAGAAGGTAGATAAAAAATAAAGCAAAGATTGAATGGGTACGATACATTCTACTTTTCAAACAACTTCTTCAATAAATCCGGCCGTTTCAGCTTGTTTAAATCGCGGATGATGGCATTTTTATATTCTCTTTTATACCAAAAGAAGAACTTACGTTGTTCCAGCTTTTCATCTTTACTTTTGGCCGTAAAAATAGGTTCCAACGTATAAGGATGATAACCCGAATAATAAATTTCGGTAGCCAGCGTCATGGGGGTTGGGGTAAAATCCTGAACTTGCTCCAGTTTAAAGTCGAATTTCTTAGTAAGTACTGCTAAGTCCGCCATATCTTCGTTGTGACAACCCGGATGACTGGAAATAAAGTAGGGAATCAATTGCTGGTTCAGTCCTGCTTCGCGATTGATGCGTTCGAATTGCTTCTTGAACTCGCCAAAATAAGCGAATGATGGTTTCCGCATCATATTCAGCACCGCATCCGAGGTATGCTCGGGTGCAATTTTCAAACGTCCGGAAACATGATTGGTAATTAACTCGCGAATATATTCTGAATGACTTTTATTGGTTTCGTGATTTTTGGTATCGCTCAACAGGATATCGTACCGGACACCACTCCCGATAAATGATTTTTTGACGCCCGGAACCTGATCCACCGACCGGTAAATATCCAGCATAGGATTGTGATCGGTATTCAGATTAAAACAAACCTTTGGAAAAATGCAGGACGGCTTCCGGCATTGATGACAGATGTGCATTTTAATACCTTTCATTCCGTACATATTGGCCGACGGACCGCCCAGATCGCTTATATATCCTTTAAAATCGGGCATGGCGGTAATTTGCTTCACCTCTTCCAATATGGATTCTTTGGAACGCGAAACAATGTGTTTACCCTGATGTGCCGAGATGGTACAAAACGAACAACCGCCGAAACATCCCCTATGCATATTTACGGAAAACTTAATCATCTCGTAAGCCGAAATGGTTTTGCCTTTGTATTTGGGGTGTGGCACGCGTGTATAAGGCAAATCGTAGGACTCATCCAGTTCGGCCGGAGTCAGCGGATCGTAGGGCGGATTCACCACTACCCAGCGATTACCGGTCTTCTGGAGTAAGCGCGATGCATAGTATTTATTCGATTCCTGCTCTATATACTTGAAGTTCGAAGCGTAAAGCTTTTTGTCCGTCAGGCAAACATCGTGCGGCACCAATGTAATATCTTTCCATTTGGGATGTAGGGGAATTTCTTTAGATAAAAACGAAGTTTGTGGAATATCGGTCATTTCGGCAAAAGTCTTACCTGCCTGCAATTGACGTATCACTTCTTTAATGGGCTTCTCTCCCATTCCGTACACTAACAAATCAGCTTTGGTATCCAGCAAAATGCTGGGCATCAATTTATCCGACCAGTAATCGTAATGTGTAAACCGGCGCAGGGAAGCTTCTATACCCCCAATCACCAAGGGAACATCCGGATAGAGTTTTTTGATAATAGCAGCGTAGGTGATAGTAGCATAATCAGGTCGCATACCCGATTTTCCATCGGGTGTATAGGCATCGTCCGAACGCATCCGTTTGTTAGCAGTATAATGATTTACCATCGAGTCCATATTTCCCGCCGAGATGGCAAAAAACATGCGGGGTCGTCCCATTTTCTTAAAATCGCGCAGGTCATCACGCCAGTTAGGTTGTGGTACTATGGCTACCTGCAGGCCTTGTGCTTCGAGTAAACGACCGATGACGGCAGCCGCGAAGGCCGGATGATCGATATAGGCATCGCCGCTGAAAAGCACAACATCCACTTCGTCCCATCCCCGTATTTCGAGTTCTTTTTTGGTAGTAGGCAGAAAATCGGTGAGTTGGTATATTTTTGATTGCATAGAGTTTTCTGTAAAAAACACTTCTGTAGGGTTTTGGTTCAGAAGTTTAGATTGCTGATGCAAAGGTACTGAAATTATCTTTAAGCTAATAGAGCTAACTCATTTGGGTTTCGCGGTTTTAAACCGCGTTCTGGTCTGCTCCATGTGTAGAAGATCGCGGTTAAAAACCGCGAAACGCTAAATAGACTTTAATATTATTTTTAACAGTTCCATAAACTTTCATTTAAATATATTGTTACATAATTAGACATTTTCATTCTTTTAGTAACATAAATAATTACTCCTATGAAAATAGATATTGCTAACGGTCAGTATTTCTATGATTTGTTCTATCAAATTTCTTTTTTGTTAGTTCTGATTATTTACCTGATAGAAGGTCACAAAAGAAAGTTCCCTTGGTCTACATGGCTACTTGTAATTGTTACGGTGCGCATTTTCTTCATAATCGGTTCAAAATTTGGTGCAATTACTTCCGAAGATTTCAGATATTTCGCAGAAAATCTTCGATTTCCGGCCTTATATAACACAAACCTGATTGGTGCATTAATTTTCGGATTTATTGGTGTTGGAATTGCAAAAATACTTCTCCGGATACGATATCCGATATTGGATGCATTTGCAATTGCAGCACCCTTTGGCATGGCTGTTCAACGTATCGGATGTCTAATGGTAGGTTGCTGCTACGGCACTGAGACCCATTTACCCTGGGGAATAAAATACGGAGTAGATTCACCGGCATTTGTACATCAGTTTTTTACTCATCAAATTGGAATGCAGGATGTTTTGTCGCAGAGTATTCACCCCGTCCCACTCTATTTTATAATTAGCTGTTTGCTGACAGGTATAGTTTTAATCCTGCTACGGCATTATTGGAAAAGACCAGGTAATCTTACACTCTTCGGATTAATGCTTTTACTTGTAAGTCGTTTTCTGATTGAGTTTTTCAGAGATCCCGAATCAAACGGTTCATTTCAGGGCAACTATTTCTTAGGTTTAAAATTAGTACAGCTATTTAGTTTGGTTGCTGTTATTACACTTTTGGTGGTCATCCGAATTCGTGAAAAACAACAAACAACAAAAACATTTATTGTACAAGCAAATCATCCTTTACACAATGCATACTATCTTTTGATGCTTTCAGTATTACTTTTTACGACAAAAAACTGGTTTTCAGAAATCGAATTAAATGTATTATTTTTTGCATTGGTTCCTGCCTGCCTGTTGGTATCAGTTAGTTTAATAAAAAACTATTATTCGTTAAGAGTGAAAATATCAACTATTTCACTTATGTTGCTTTCACTTGTATTGATGTCTCAGAAAATCCCTAAAGGCGATACGATAAGTACAAAAAATATCCGTTTTGGTTTTTCGAATGGGGATTACACCAATAATCATAACATCGGGCATGGTGAGGGATGCTCTAGGGTAAGCAATAGTCAGAGTTTTAAACAAAAATTCTCATTGGGAGGCTTAGGTTATTCTATTGTAAAAAAAGACAGTTTAAAAGTGCTGGAATATGGAGTTAATGGATATTTTGGAACACGATCCGAAACCGGTTTAATTACCGGAGCAAAAAACAATGATCCTGTTTTAGGTATAAATCCTTTTGTGAAAATCAGTAATAATTGGTTTGGAGGTGGAATTGGGTTGCATCTGGGAAATTTAAAATTAACTCCTTATTACTGGAGAGAAGAAAATAATATAGCGAGCATGCCACAAACCGGTACCCAAAACACATTTATATATCCGTTGGTATATGCCAGAATTGGTCCTGAAAAAATTCTATCGCTCAGTTATCATTTGGGCGATCATTTTCCTGCACCTTTTCCCGCATTTTACGAATATTTAGAGCTTGGTTCAGGCTTCGGTTCGAATAATTTCAGATTAAATCTGGGACTTAATTTTATGGGGGCTTTTATATTGAAAGCTAAAGTTCCGATTGGGGACAGATTTATTTTAGAACCGCTATATCAATGGAATAATGGTTTAATTCCAGACTTTAATGAGGATTATCAGTTTTCTGTAGGATTACATTATTTACTTTCCTCAAGCAATACCAGGTAACGAATTTCATTACAATTAATCACTCTTGAATTTGTTGAAGCCTAAAACTCCCCGATACCTCTGCTGGCGCGGGTTTGTAACCCGTGCCGTTGCTACTAGATTTGAAAAATATGATTTTGAAAGAAGTAGAAATTAATTTTTACAAGAAAACCACTTATAATAAAGAAGTTTTCTCTCAGGTTTTAATGGACACGGGTCACAGACCCCCGCCAATTGAGGGAATATAATAGAACGAAATCAAACATACTTTCGAAACAGCTCATTATTTTATACGTTAAACAATTTAATAACAAGTATCATGATGAAAAAAACGACTTTCCTTGCACTGGCCTTTGTGGCAAGTAACCTGCTGGCACAACAAAAAGCCGGCAGTATCGGGTTTATTCGATCAAGTAATATCTATGCTACTGCACTTGGTGATGTTACCCTTTTTTCAATTAATTTTGAAAAACTTTATGTGATTAATCCCGGCTTTTTTGTGGCAGGAAAAATCGGCGTAGGTTTCACTAAAGAGATAAACTTCTCCTTTTGGGGTTATGATCCCCCGGATAACTATTTTACCACCCTGCCTCATCATATCAGCCTTAACTTCGGACACCGGAGAAGCTTTTTTGAAGTCGGTATGGGAGGCGACTTTGTCCTTTTTAGACCTACTCATGAATATTACGCTGATAACACTTATGACACTTATTATTATTTATATCCTTTTGTTGGATATAGGTTCCAAAACATGCATTCCAACAAACTTGTGTTCAGGGCATTTGTCAGTTATCCTTTGACGGAATATTTTCCTAGGTTAACTTTTTTTGCGAATGGCTTTATGTTTTTTCCTATAGGTTTAAGCTTAGGATGGGTACTGTAAACAGTAAAGCCGCTGCACTTTTAAGTTTTTACAGGAATAAAGCTGGATAGTTTAAGTTTACCGAAGAGGGGATTTGAACTATTCAGGAATGGAAAAAAATCAGAAAACAAACAATCAGAAAACCAACGCTGCCGCACGATTCTATCGTGTGGCAATCCATTACAGCAATACCATCACCCAAGTCCTTTTTCCTTTTTCCCACGCGATACAATCGCGCGGGAGCTGGGGTTTTTCATTTTCGAGTTGATAAAGAATTTATATGTCTAATAATTCTTTATACGGACTATCAATTAGTATTTCAATTGCTCGTTCATAATCATTTTTATTTATTTGGATTTCAATAGATTCTACTGGATTCAATCCCGAATATGTCGTTAGAATTGACGAAGCAGGATTGTCTGAAACTAACATCGTATAGATTTCAGATTCTTCCAAAATGTTCTGTATATCCTCTGCAATTACTCTGTCCTCTATTGACAACAGAAGTCTTAAATCGTTTTTCTCCATAATTTTTTTTGATTCTGACTAACGAAAAATATGTCATCAGTCAAGTTAGTTAATTTAGTTTTAATATTCTCTAATACGATTTTTCTCCCCAAACGTTTTTTGTATTTTCGAGTTGATAAAAATTGAAATTCCTATCTCTTGTTAAGTCGAGAAGCAAAAGCTTGTCGGAAAAGCACCAAGTTTTCTAAACAGAAGCTTTACCTTTCTTTGTCTTTTGGATATAGTTAGTAGTCAAAAGAAGTTGTGAATTCTTTTGTCGGGTTCTGTTCAGGTTTTCACTATTTTTTGTTTTTTTCGCTTGCACCTAACGACCGAGGCTATGCGCATTTGTCCGCCAGCTGGCGGAGGGAGCGTTCACTGTCGCCCTGTGACAAGGTGAATGCGGGAGCTCCCGATATAGCCCCGATAGCTATCGGGAGGACTGCTAAGTTCATGTCAACCAGCAGGTGAGCATAGAGCGTGTGTTAGGGGCTGGCAATTTATTCCTTTTCTAATTCCGTAATTTCACTTATTTCTTTATTGAGTTTTCTAAATTGCTCATTAATTGAATATTTAAAAGTATAATAAATTGAAGAAATGAAAACAATTAAAACTAATACGAAAAACACAATAGATTCAGCATTAAATATAGGCTTTTGAAAAATCATAAGGAATATCCCTAATATCGCGAATGGCATAATCAGGTATCTTACTCGCGTTGTTTTAATTTTATATTTTTCAAGTTCCGCAATTTGTTTTTTTATTGATAAAATAGCTCCTGAAAAATCAATCTTTCGAACCAATAAGAAGTATCTGATATTCCAGATGTAATTGATTATAAATAAGGTCAGAAACAAGCTTAATCCAATATAAAAACTAGAAGTTAAACTAAATTTCATATCCATAATTTTTATCAGTAAAATAAGAATTACTGGTGAAAACACATTAAATCCGGCTTTAATTTTAATCCAGTTCAGACGTTTCTCCGGTTTAGACATCAAAATTCGTTTTAGAATCTCTTTGTTCAAATGCGTATTATCTGTGATTTTTCGGTCATATTGCAACCAAATATTCTGTAGTTCATTAAGTTCCATAATAATTAAATTTTCGTAATTGCTAAATTTTTAATTTGTTCTTTAATACGACCAATTCGCGTAGCTACATTAGTTTTAGAAATACCCATGATTTCTGATATTTCAGTATGCGAATTGCCGTCGAGGTAGAGTAAAATAATGGCTTTATTAATTTCATTCAGTTCATCAATGCATTGATATAATACTTCTGATTCATCTGATTCTTCCTGCTCAACAAGCCAAGGTGTAATTTCTTCTTTCCTAAAATCATTTAAGAAGGAAAACAAAGAGTCATTTTTTCTCTTTCGTTTATAATTTATTGCTGTATTCAATGCTACTCGATAAATCCAAGTAGATATCTTTGAATCACCTTTAAATTTTTCAAATGATTTCCAAAGTTCAAGAGCAATGTCATTAATCAAGTCTTCTCTATCATAAGAAGTGTGTGTAAATGCTCTTGAAATTTTAATAATAATCCCAGTATTCTCCTCGAAAACACTAAGAAATTGTTCGCTTAGTTTATCTTTTGTCATTTTCCATAATGTTACTTTTAATTGATTTTTAAATTTGTCTGTATACACATTTATATCAATTAGTAACATGTTATCTCAAAAAATCACAGTCGTTGGTCTTTTTTTTTGCTTGCGCCTAACGTCCGAGGCTATGCGCCCTCGCTGCCGTACGTCCCGATAGCTATCGGGAGCATCGTGTGGCAAGTACATTAAATCAACACAATATCCAATAAACCTTTTTCTCCGGCATAATCAATAGCGCTACTATATACATATTGTTCCGCTTTAAATACTAAACCTTCTTCAACCGGATTGTTATGAATGTAATTTAACTTTTCGTCAATTACTTTATTACTCCAAAGTTCTATTGGTTTATTGTCGTGCCTCCATAATTGATACTGTTTTACATTGGAAGATTTTTTTCCTGCTTCTTCAAATTGCTTTAGTAACCATTCCTTTCTACTTTCCTGTGGATTTTCTTTTATTGCAGCTACTATTGCTTTACTGGTAAAACGCTTAAAACTACCTAATATCAATTCAGGTTTTTCTTCTTTAATACTACTAAATATCAAATGAACATGATTGGTCATGATATACCAGGCATATATTTCCATTCCTTTTTCTTGCTGGCAGTAGCGCAAACTCTCAAGTAATATATCTTTGTATTCATTTCTTGTAAATACATCTATCCATTCAACAACAGCAAAACTTACAAAATATACCCTTGGGGATTATGAATTGAAAATCGACGTAGTCAAATTTATAATTTCTACTCATTGTAGTTTATTTCTTTTGATTTTTTTTTACTTAATACCTACTTAGCAGCTATCTTACTTGCCGTAAAGACATCAAGCCATCCTACTACAGCAAAGCTTATAAAATAAACTCCTTCCGGAGTATGAAATTTATAGTTTCGACTCATCTATAGCTATTCCATTTTTTTTACCGTTTTCCCACGCGATACAATCGCGCGGGAGCTGGGGGCAGCAAGGGATACAATCGTGCGGCAGCAAGGGTAAATCGTTTAATTTACAAACATTGGAGTGGTCAGAAACTTCTATATTGATACTTGTGTGCCAATTTCGAATACATTATTCGGCGGTACATTGAAGTATGCAGTAGCTCTTTGTGAATTCTTCGTCATAAATAGAAATAATTTATCCTGCCAAATATTCATCCCTATATTTTCATCGGCTATAAGCGTTTCGCGTCCAAGAATATAGGAAGTCTCATTAAAATTAATTTTCAGATGCTCATTTTTATCCAGGTTAGCCATGAGTTTAGTGATATCCACCTTATCCATAAAACCATAATGGGCCTTTAGTATGTAAAATCGATCGGCTAATTTTTCCAAACTAATTCGGTCTTTTAAATTTACATGCGGAATTTGCATGAAATCGATGGATAGAATAATTATCTGCTCATGAAATATTTTATTATGTTTAAAGTTTTGTACTAATGCAGGCGGTGTTATTTCGGGATTACTGGTCATATAAATAGCTGTACCTGACACATGCTGATATTTTTTTGACTCGAATTCGGCAATAATAGTAATTATTGGTTGTGAAAATTTTGATAATTGAATAGCAAGAAAACGCCTTCCCTTTTTCCAAGTAAGCATCATAATTAGTCCGGAAACTCCAACCAACAGGGGAAACCACCCACCACTGGCAATCTTGGATAGGTTCGAACCTAAAAAAGAAAGGTCTACACTCAGAAATAGCACGGTAATGATGGATGAGATAAAAAGGCCCCACTTCCAGATTTTGTGCATGGCAATAAAAGCCAGCAAACTGGTAATGGTCATCGTCATAGTTACAGCCAGACCATAAGCTGAGGCCAGATTACTTGAAGTCCGAAATCCCAAAACAATCAGAATAGTCCCAATCATGAGTAAATTATTGATCTGTGGAAGATAAATCTGGCCACGTTCTTCTCCCGAAGTATGTTTGACAACAAACCGGGGGAGATATCCTAATTGAATAGCCTGAAAAGTAAGCGAAAAAGCACCTGAAATGATTGCCTGAGAAGCAATAATCGTGGCCAATGTAGCTAATACCACCAAGGGATAAAGTGCCCAGGAAGGTGCCATGAGATAAAACGGATTGACAGCCAATGTTGGGTTCTCGAGCAATAAAGCACCCTGACCTAAATAATTAATAACCAAACAAGGCAGCACAAAAGTGAACCACGCCAGACGGATAGGCGCTTTTCCAAAGTGACCGATATCGGCATAAAGTGCTTCTCCACCCGTTACTACCAGAAAAACAACACCCAGCACAGCAAAACCGTGGATCCCATGAATCATAAAAAAGTGAACAGCATAATAAGGGTTTAAGGCTAACAAGATTTCTGGTTTTCTGATGATAACAGATATACCCATTGCAGCAAGTGATATGAACCAGATGATCGTTATGGGGCCAAAAATTGAACCGACAAGCGAAGTGCCTTTTCGTTGAAAGAGGAATAAGCCCAACAGAATACCAATGGTAATGGGAATAATAAAAGGGTTGAATAAAGGTGTAGCTATTTCCAGGCCTTCCACAGCACTTAAAACCGAAATAGCAGGTGTTATAACACCATCTCCATAAAGTAGGGCTGCTCCAAAAATCCCCAGCGTGGAAATAATCATAAACCCCACACCCTTTTTCTTTGGTCTGACAAATGCCATCAATGCTAAAATTCCACCTTCACCATTGTAGTCGGCTCTTAAAATTATAAGTAGATATTTTACGGAAATCACTAATATTAGTGACCAGAAAACGAGCGAAAGAATTCCAAAAATATTGTCATGGGTTGTAGCTATGCTATGTGGACCATGGAAGCATTCCCTTAAAGCATAAAGCGGACTTGTACCTATGTCGCCATAAACGATACCTATGGCAAGCAATGATAAATAAAGTAATTTATTTTTTTTGTTTTCAGGTTGATTATGAGTTCGGTTCATGAATATATTATTTTTAGTTTTTGTTGTAGTGCCTGATCTCCTCCCCCTCGTCCCGATAGAATTCGGGACTGCTCAATGCCCTTAGTTTTTACAATTCAATTTCAATCTTATCAATCTCTTTCATTATCCTGTCTGTTTCCGACAATGCCACCCCAACGCTGCCGCACGATTGCATCGTGTGGCAATCCATTACAGCAATGCCATCACCCAAGTCCTTTTTCCTTTTTCCCACGCGATACAATCGCGCGGGAGCTGGGGTTTAAATGCTCAAAATCTGTTTGTTTCACTTTCCAGTCAGACAGCCAAAAAAGTTGTCTGAACACGAAAAGGTTCTTCAGTCACAAAGTCAAGTTGTTTTAATTCTTTATCTTTCTAACAAAGGATTTAACCACACTGCCCACGAATTAAAATTATGACCTTCAGTTCCATTTGTTTTCAGTTCCAGCATCATGATATCTTTTACGTCGACACTAAATATGTTTTGCTGATTTACTCTTAAAGCTGGTGATTCGTACAATATCTTTCCATCGCCAAGTACTGTGAATCGTGCAGATCCCTGAATGTCTGCAAAATCTCTCAACCCAACAATGGCTGAAAACTTTTTCCATTTTTTATTCAGATTAAATACATATGATGATGGTGAATGAGCAAAAAGTCCTTTCTGGTAAAGTTTTCCCTGATTCTCCAGAAAAAATGTATTCTCCGATTCACAGGTATAATAATTTCGTGCAACTTTTTCCCAGCCAACGCTGGCTTTTCCCCATTTAGCATCTGATAAAAATAATTTAGTTCCAATGGCAGTACTGGGGTCAATGGGGTTAGGTGGATTCAAAATATCTTGAAGTATTTCTATTTTCTGTTGAATAACGGGTGTCTTTTCCATTTTCAGAAGTTTTTCATAAAACGCCTTAATATCAACGACACCATTGTTTAAATTAAGTTCAGTTGCATTACCATTTATATCTACAGAAAAACCTTTGTTGTAATCCGCAACTACTCCATTCGGAAATAGATAAAGAATGCGTAGAGCATAATTCCCATTTGCAAGAAGCCCTATTTCAACGTTAAGTGAATCACCAGTTGTGATAACCTTCGAAAAACTCCGGTTAAAGTATTCAGATGAAAATATTGGACGCACTAAAACTACAACTCCATAAGGTAATACATCTGTTTTTATGTCCATTTTCAGCACCAATCCCGAACTATTCCTACTGAATCCGAGTTTGGATATATTAAATTTGACAGTTTCAGACGAGGGTTTATTTAACTGGGTAAATACAGGCTGACTCATCAATTGCAAAATAGAAGCAGCCGAAAAAAACGAACTCTCTTTACCACCCCAAAGATAATCTCTAAAATGACGACTTCCATATTGACCCATCAATGAAATACTTGCAGAGTCAAGTTCTGATGGATTTCCAAAATCATGAGGAAGTCCGAACATGTGTCCCATTTCATGAGCTATGCCTCCAATATACCAGCTATTGAATTCTGCTACACTGCATTTTTTATAATCTACTGCCATTTCCGAAAATGCCATTTTTTGAGTAGTGTCTGTCAAAAGTTTAGAATCTAATAATTCACAATCGGCAGCGTGACACACTCCTCTTACAGGTGAACCAGTTCCATGATAAGGTGAATGAAACACATAAGTTCCATTGGGTTTTCTATCACACAGACCGTTAATAATCAATACATGATCTTTTGAGAAATCTATTTGTTTGTTCGTTTTGTTATAAATTTCGTTTTGGATTTTCACCCCCGAATTTTTCGTGTAAACCTTAGATTGAAATGAACCTTTAATAACATGAAAAACATATTTGCCTTTGTTTTTCTCAAATGGAATTCCTTCATTTTTAATATCGTATTTATCAAGTTCCTCCTGATAGAATTTACTAACATCATCTAATGTTCTTGTTAGTCGTTCACGCCAATTGGGTAAAGGTTCCTGATTATTAGCATGAAAGTAAACTACTTTTACAATATTATTTGCACGCTTTTGCCCTAAATGATACTTTATTAAAAGCTTATCAGCCTTTATTATTTTTTCTTTGTCAGCAGGTTGTTTTTTCCCTGTAGGAGCTTGTTGAAATCCAAACGATAATGTTGATATTATAAGTAGTACTATTGGAAATCTTAATTTCATACTCATTTTATTTATTCTTACTAATTCTATTCACAGACTACTCACAGAACGGACAGTTCGTTCTAAATTGTAGAACTGTCTTTTTTTTCTGCTATAACCGCTAACGACCGAGGCTATGGGCATTTGGCGTCCCGATAGCTATCGGGGGGAACACCAGGCATATATTTCCATTCCTTTTTCTTGCTGGCAGTAGCGCAAACTCTCAAGTAATATATCTTTGTATTCATTTCTTGTAAATATATCTATCCATTCAACTACAGCAAAGCTTATAAAATAAACTCCTTGGGGATTATGAATTGAAAATCGACGTAGTCAAATTTATAATTTCTACTCATTGTAGTTTATTTCTTTTGATTTTTTTTACTTGCTACCTATTTAGCAGCTATCTTACTTGCCACACGATGCAATCGTGCGGCAGCGAGGGGCAATCGTGCGGCAGCGAGGGGACCGCTCTGCCTATTATCAAAAAGCTATAAAAGCCACAACAAGACATTTCAAAATTAACTCGAACTTGCTGTGGCTTTTTTTGCTTTTTGGGCGATTAGTCTTTTGATCTGTTACAGAATATCTTTTCTAATTTAAATAGTTTCGTTCAACTTCATATACACACTTTTCATAAGTAAGTCCTTTACAATACCGCCAAAGGCTTTGTTTTCCAATATTTTTTCAAATATCTCTTGGTTTTGATCCATTCTCTCAATTAATTTCGTGAGAAATAAATCTTCAAAAGCATATTTGAAAGTATCCATTTTATTAACTTGAGCTTGTTCTTTGAGTTTTTCGTCTAAGATTAAGTCTGCTTCCATTTGATCGAAGAATAATTTGTCGGCTTCGGTGAAATCAGTTCCAAATCGGTCATTTAAAACATTTATTATTTCTGATAAAGGTGCTTTTTCTTCTTTAGCTCTTTTTATACCTGCTTCTGTCAAGCTATCTAGTTCTCCGTCTTCTTTTTGTAATTCGATTGAACCATCTTTTATCTTTTCTAAACGGTAATATTCCATTGCTAATTCATCTGTCAGTTGTAGACTCTCTGATAAATCACGTTTCGGTAATTTGGTTTGTAAAAGTTTAGAGTAGGCGTAAAACTTCTCAAAATCCGAATCTGAAAATGGCATTATTTGGGATAGAAAAGAATAGAGATTGCACCAAGTGCGTAAACCTTTTTTGAATTCGTCTTTTATTTCTTCAGTTTCTAATGCTTTGAATCTATCTACAGCGGGGTCGATATATGCATATAGTTTTGATTGGTCTTTTGCTGACAATCTGTTACTAGGTCTAAAATACACATTCGCAAACGCATCAATTTCTGACTGCCAGTATACTTGTTTTTCGTCTAGTTTACCTTTTAAATCATATAAATGATTTGGATCTGGATTTTCAGAAACACTAGTTTTTTGATAATAAGGCTGAAATGATGCTAAAATAGTTTCTCTATCATTAACAAAATCCAAAACAAAAGTATCTTCTTTGCCCGGACTAGTCCGGTTTAATCGAGATAATGTTTGAACGGCTTTTACACCTGATAGGGCTTTGTCAACATACATAGTATGCAACATAGGCTGGTCAAAACCTGTCTGATACTTTTCAGCGACTATTAATATCTTATAATCATCTTGATTAAATATTTTTGGTAGTTCTCTTTCACCATAACCTGTCAATTTAGTTTCTGAAACTCCTTCTGGAAAATCAGTGTCTATTACTTTACCAGAAAAGGCAACCAGAACTTTTATATCATCGTAATTATTTGCTTTTATGTAGTTATTGAATTCTATAAAATAGCGTTTGGCATGCAAGCGTGAACTAGTAACAACCATTGCTTTTGCTCTACCTCCAATTTTCTTGCAAACAATTTGGCGAAAATGTTCAATGATTACTTCTGTCTTTTGAGCCAATTCGTGTGGATGCAATGAAACGAAACGACCTATAGCTTTTGCAGCTTTCTTTTTGTGTAATTCAGGGTCTTCCTTAATTGCTTTAGTTAGTTTATAATATCTTTCATATGTAGTATAATTATTTAATACATCAAGAATGAAACCTTCTTCGATTGCCTGACGCATTGAATATAAATGAAATGGCTCAGGTTTTTCATCTGCGTTTAATTGACCAAATACACCCAATGTTTTAGCTTTTGGAGTGGCTGTAAAAGCAAAGAATGAAATGTTTTGTTGCTGACCTCTCGATTTACACGATTTTTCGACCTCTGTATTTATTTCATCTTCTAAATCAAAGTCTTCTTCATCAGTATTTTCATCTTCTACCAATGTTTTAACTGCTAAAACTTCTTTCATTTTTTTACTAGCTTCGCCACCTTGTGAACTATGGGCTTCATCAATAATCACAGCATATTTACGGTCAGGTATATCACCAACTTTATCAATAACAAAAGGGAATTTCTGTAAAGTAGTAATGATGATATGTGTGCCCGAAATAATTGCATTGGCTAATTGTGTACTGTCTTGGTCAATTTTTTGAACAACTCCTGTTTTATGTTCAAATTGATAAATAGTGCTTTGTAATTGTTGGTCAAGTACACGACGGTCTGTAATGACAATTACACTATTGAACACACGCTCATCATTAAGATTATGCAAACTTGATAAACGATATGCCAACCAAGCTATTGAATTACTTTTGCCCGAACCAGCCGAATGCTGAATTAAATAATTTTTGCCAGCTCCGTTTATTTTAGCATCAGAAGTGATTTTTCGAACAGCATCTAATTGATGATAGCGTGGAAAGATGAGTTTTTCTTTTTTTCGGGTTTGACCTTCAAATTCGTATTCTTCTACTTGTAAATGGACAAAACGATAAAGAATATCCATCAAACTGTCTTTGGCCAAAACATCTTCCCATAAATAGGAAGTTTTATAACCATCATGATTAAGCGGATTACCCTTACCATTATTACAACCTTTGTTGAAAGGCAACCAGTAGGTGCGTTCTGTATCAATCTTTGTTGCCATATAAACTTCATCTGGATCAACTGCAAAATGAACTAAAGCACGTTTTTTAAATGCAAAGAGCAATTCTTTATTATCACGAGTAGCCGAATACTGTTTTTTTGCATTATCGGTGGTTTGACCAGTGAAATGATTTTTAAGTTCAAGTGTGGCAACCGGCAAACCATTTAAACTAATTACAAGGTCAATCGAATATTTATTTTTATTGCTGAAATAAACTTGACGAATAACTTTTAATTGATTCTTTTCATAAAGTTCAATAGTTTCTTCGTTTAAACCCGATTCCGGTTTAAAGAATGCCATACGAAATTTTACACCATAATCAGTAAAACCGTTACGCAACACATCCAGACTTCCACGTAAATCAAGTTCTTTAAAAAGCCTTTGAATTATTCTGTTATCTGCATCAGAACCGTGTACAGCAATGATACGATCCCATGCTTTAGGTTGTGTATTTTGTAGAAAAGCAATAACATCGTATTTAAATAAACCTAACTCAGGGCTGTAATCAGGGGAATTGCCTTGTTTATAATTGCCTTGTTGAACCAATGATTCGACAATTGCAGTTTCAAAAGTGTTTTCAGTGATTATACCGCTCATTCTTCTTCCTCCTCTTGTTTTTCAGTTACTTTTACAAACTCAGAATAAGTTATTTCCTGAATTACGGTTTTCAAGATATGGCGTTCTTTTTCAGATATATTATCTTTCAATTTGCCTTCAGGATAACATTCAGCAACTAAATCGCTAAACATTCCAAAGTTATAATCTGCCAATTCGTTAAGCTTTTTTGGGACTTCTAAATCCATTAATTCGCAAGTATCAGGATTCAAATATTTAATCTTTGGTTTGTTGTAATCGTTGTATTCCCGACCTTGAAAATAGGGTTTGCCCTGACTTGATGGCCAAAGAATACCAAAAAACTCAGAACGACCCGATTTATAAACTTTGGCAATTTGCAAGCTTCCGCCAACTTCACGAATAGACTTTTCTAAAGCAATGTCACGCAAAACAGAAAGAGGTTCCATATTAAGCTTCAAATCGTATTTATCTTCATCCATCAAAAGTTTTTTGAAACGTTCTTTTGCTTCTTTTTCTACAGCTTCTTCAGGGTCGCCTAAAAATGTATAAAACCGAGTTTTTGTTTCATCACTTGTAAGTTCTTTGAATAAAAAACCTTCAGCATCACCAGAATAGTATAAATGCCAAATTCTAAAACTGTTCGATTGCCAACACCAACCCCCAAATAAGAATTTTGCACCGCTTCGTAATTCGTGAATATCTTCACCTTGTATTTCTGAAACAATAGTCTTAATTAGGTTTGTAAATAAGTCAGAAATAAAATTGAGTACTTCCGTAATGTCAGTTTCAGGTTTACTTAAATGTGAATTAAATTTCACAGATGAAACCAAATTGAGAATTAGCGGATAAGCACGAAAAGTACTTCCAGCAAAGCATAATAAACAATCTTTTCTAGGTAATTCAAACAGTTTTATACCATTATCCCATTTTTCACCACCAGTCAAAGTACTATCAGTTGCGAAAACTAATTCTTCGGTATTATTGGATTGTCTTATCCATGCTGTACATAGTGTCATGCTTCGATTGTATTTGGAACTTTAATTTTACCTGTTACTACTTCTGATATAAGAGTAGTTCTATACTCAACTGCGAAGTCAATTTGTTTGTTGTATTTTTCAATAATAGTATCGAACTGTTTACTCTTACTTTCGATATAATCAATAATCTCTAATTGTTCTTCAATAGGTGGAATTGCAATTGGTGTTGACTTTATAATTTCAGTATTTAAATTTGGTTGTCCATTTCCTTTCATTTCTTCTCTATAGATAGTTGTATGGGAATTAAAGAAATGATATAAATAATCTCTTAACAAACAATCCTCAAATGATGTAAAAGCAACAGAACCGTCATTTATACAACCTTTAATTTTTGATATTTTAGGAACGCCTAAAGTAGCACCGCTATTTGATAGAAGTAATGTTTCGGGATGTATAATTCTACTTAGTTTACTCCCTTCTTCGGTTAAGTATTCATCAGTAGATATTAAAAACTTACCAACTGCATTTGTGACTTCTTTTACAGTAATCCAAGGAATATAATCACCACAAAAGTACCTTGGATCACCTGCTGGTCTTGGGCTACCACCTCGAACAATTGAACTACAATATCCAATTTTTTTCAGCACCCAATGCTCGGGTATTTCACCAAGCCATTTAATCTCAGAGTCTTTAAACTTTACACTTGGATTAAGACCTTTTGTGACAGCTTGGTTTAAAATTGCTTGTTTCTCTTCTTCGTAGAGAGAAATGAGTTTTTGTTTATTAGAAATGATTAATTCAATTTGTTCAATTTTCTTATCTAAATATTTTGCAATTATTGGTTGTTCCTCTGGAGTTGGAATAATAATCTTCAAATTCTCCAATATGTTCATGCCAATATTTGGTTGCGTACCAAAAGACCATGAAGTTTGAACTTGTTTCTGAAAGTAATCAGATTGTAAAAAACGAAACAAATAACGAGATGAGTATTCATTCTTCGAACGGACTAATGCCAATGGAGACCAGATATTGAAATTTTCATCTGTTTCAACATATCCAATTTTCCCCGTAGTAGAACCTGACTTTATTATAAAAATGTCATTTTTATGAGGTTTACATTTTTTTGAAAATCGCTCATCTTCTTTTTCGGAAATATATCCTCTTACTGAATCAAAATTAATTGTCCCATTTTGAATAGCTTCAGCAGATACAAAAGGGACTCCTGTTGGTATAAATTCAGGTGTCTCGTGTGGACCATCTGTAATCTTTATAGATACACAATGCTTTAATGGTATTAATTTCCAATTTATTGGGATTTCTCCAAACCATTCAATGCCTGAGAATTTGTAATCTTTGTATTTTTCCATTAGTCAAGCACTGTTTTTTCAAGTTCAATAGTTTCTTTCTCTAATGCAAAAATGTCAGCTTTGATTTCAGCCAATGGTCGCAAGGCTTTAAATTCGTAAAAATATTTTGTAAAGCTTATTTCATACCCAGTTTTTGTTTTGCTTTCGTCAATCCAAGCATCGGGTATATGAGGCTTTACTTCTCTGTTGAAATACTCCTGAATTGTTTGAGGTACAAGGTTTCCATTTTCATTTTTTCTCAGAAATGGGATATTTTCATAGTCTCGTAGACTTGAATCAGGTTTAGGCTTTCTTTTACTGTCTTTTTGTATTATACCTTTTTCATTTTTCAAGGGTTGTTCTACAGTTATACGCCAATAACCAAAAAATTCTTTAGGGTATATTTGGCTGAATTCACTTTCCGTGAATTCTCCGTAAATTTTGGTAATTAGTCCAATTCCTTTGTCTTCACCATTTTCGGGAATTTCTTTTCGCTTATTACCTAAACTTCGTGGCATTTTCTGCCAAAAACGATTTGTGGTTTGTCCTGTTTCTTCGTCTTTCGTCCCCGTAGCATTTATAAGATGCACAAAACCTTTACGGTTTGCACTTTTGTTATTTGAAAGGATCCAAATGTAAGTTGAAATTCCAGTATTATAAAAAAGTTGGTCAGGCATTGCAATAATTGCTTCCAACCAATCATTCTCGATAATCCATTTTCGTATTTCACTTTCGCCACTTCCTGCTTGTCCCGTAAAAAGTGGAGATCCATTAAAAACAACACCTATTCGGCTTCCTTCAGATTTCATTTTAGAAATCATGTGCTGTAGAAACAGAAGTGAACCATCATTTATTCGTGGTAATCCTGCACCAAAACGACCTGCAAAACCTTTTTTCTCTGCTTCGTCCGTTATTATCTTTTGAGCCTTTTTCCAGTCAACGCCAAATGGTGGATTTGAAAGCATATAATCGAACTTTTCGTATTCTAGTCCGTCAACTGTGAAAGTATTACCAAACTTAATGTTTGAAGGGTTTTGACCTTTAATCATCATATCCGATTTGCAAATGGCATAAGATTCAGGATTAATCTCCTGACCGAAAACCTCCATTTTTGCATCGGGGTTTTGTTCTTTAATAAACGATTCACCAATAGAAAGCATACCGCCAGTGCCGCATGCAGGGTCGTAAAGTGTTTTTACAATTCCTTTTTTGAAAATGTCTTTTTCATCAACGAATAAAACGTTTACCATCAGTTTAATTACTTCACGTGGTGTAAAGTGTTCCCCTGCTGTTTCATTGGAAAGTTCTGAAAATTTGCGGATAAGTTCCTCAAAAACATATCCCATTTCCATTGATTTCATGTCCGTCAAATCAATTTCGGCAAATGCTTCAACAATTTTGAAAAGTAAATCAGTTTTTGGATCGTCTAGTCTGTCAATTTGTGAATCAAAGTCAAAGTATTCGATTATTTCTCTCGCTCCAGTCGAAAACCCATTGATATAATTTCTCAAGTTAGCAGCAACGTTATTCGGATCAGCTTTTATTTTAGCAAAGTCGTAATTACTTCGATTATGGAAATTTAAACCTGCAATTTTGTTTAAAGTAATGTCTTTGGCACTGTCAGAAAGCTTATCAATTCTCGGGAGATAGTCTAAAACTTTTTGTTTCGTTGGTGTAATAACACAATCTAAACGCCTCAAAACAGTCATTGGTAAAATTATCTTTCCATAATCTGATTGTTTATAATCTCCTCGTAATAAGTCTGCTACTTTCCAAATCAGGTTTGCTTTTTCTTTAAAATCTATCATTTTTAGTTTTTTATATAACTCTATTAATTCAGTTTCTTACTTTCTTTTTTTTGTTCCCGACAAATTTACAACTTTTTTACAAGATTCAATTTTTCACTTTGTCTAATAAATCAAAATTCAATTTTTCTATATTTCTGTTGAAATAAGCAACTCTGTCTTCTTTTTTTTCGGCTTGCTGCTAACGACCGAGGCTATGCACACCTGCGATTTGCGGGAGCTTCACTTTCGCAAAGCGAAAAGGTGAAAGCGGGAGCAAATACTGCTAAGTGCCCTTAGTTTGCAGTTTGAATATTATTAATAGGTTAATGTCCTTACTTTTGTTGTATAGAAGAAGGAATTAACCGATCCTTAAAAGTAAACTATGCTAAGTGCAAGAGATTAAACTCTATGACGTGAACTAGACTTTTAAGGATCAAACTGCAAATACCAGATAGAATATTAGGCTTCGAATCCTATTAAGGGTGTTAGTACAGGCAGTTCCTTTCGGTTAATTCCTAATTTAATATCTTTAAATAACAAAAGTATGAAAAAGTTTTTATTTATTGGAATTGACTTCTCAAAAAGTAAATTCGATGTGACCGTGCTAAAAAGCATTGATCAACAAGATTATGCACAAGCGATCTTTCTAAATGAACAGAAAGGGTTTAATGACTTTCTGAAATGGTTATCCAAGCAATCAGATGTTCTCCCAAAAGATTGGTTATTTTGTGGTGAACACACAGGACTTTATAGTCGTGGATTAACCGAGTTTCTCGTCAAAAAGAATCTGTTTATATGGTTAGAGAATCCGCTTCAGATTAAATGTTCCTGGGGCATTAAACGAACCAAAAACGACAGAATTGATTCTCTTGAAATAGCGCGCTATGCCTTACGTTTTCAGGATAAAGCCGTAGCTTGTAAACCTGCCAACAAGGATATTGAATCCATTCGTATGTTATTAGGTTACAGAGGCAGACTAGTAAAAAACAAAGTCTCTCTGGAAGTGGCTGCCAAGGAAACACGCAGGGTTATTAACCGCGATAGCGTTTCACGCTTTGTATACGAAAACAGCCAACGTGATATTGAACGAATCAAGAAAGAAATAGAACAAATTGAGTTCAAAATGCTGGAGATAATAATGGCATCAGACCTAAAAGAAAACTATCAACTGGTGGTATCAATCAAAGGTGTAGGACCAATTACAGCCATATCATTAATTGTGTATACCGACAACTTTAAAGCCTTTGATACTGCTCGTCAACTTGCTTGTTATTCTGGCGTAGTGCCGTTCGAAAAATCATCAGGGTCAAGCATTAAAGGAGCCAATCACGTTAGTCACCTGGCCAATAAAGACCTCAAGGTCTTACTTACTCAATGTGCCAGAAGCGCTGTGCAATACGACAAAGAACTCTCTGCTTATTATACCCGAAAAATTGCCCAGGGCAAGAAGTATCTGGTAGTAATAAATAATGTCAGAAATAAACTTATACACCGCATTTTTGCGGTGGTTACAAACAAAATACCATACCGAGAAAACTATTTAAACCCATGGGCAGATTGTGCCTGAAAAAAAATGATTGATTTAACTGAAATGATTTGGATTTGAACATAGAATTCA
>Ga0209540_10000605_pt1 | contig 32333 bp, 16 predicted proteins | sample BarGraIncu01121A_FD_184501 | JGI IMG/M metagenome (GOLD analysis project Ga0209540, IMG submission 184501) | Arctic peat soil microbial communities from Barrow, Alaska - Barrow Graham LP Incubations 011-21A (SPAdes) (version 2) | ecosystem: Environmental > Terrestrial > Soil > Wetlands > Peat... | reverse complement strand
GTCGTGGTTATGTGTGACGGCGGTTATGCTTTCGGCGAGTTGTTCGGCGTCCAATTCGGACTTTGCGGCAAACCCCGCAGGGCTTACCCGCATTGCCGCTCCGTTGCCGAAGCTGTGATACGGTTCCGGGTTATTGCTGAAGACCCATTTGTAGAACATGCCGCCAAACCCGCAGTCCGGATATTTGCGCCCGATTTTCTGCATATACTTCACGGTCAAGTCGGAAAGCAAGTCGTGAAAGTCGTGGTTGTGGTCATAGCCAGGGGTTGAAGGTGTCTTGTCCGTTTCCTTAGCCGTTTCCTTGGCCGTTTCCATTATCGCCTTAGCGACGGCAAGAGTCATAATACTGTCGTCTGTGGCAAAGCAGCCTTCGGCGAACAGCTCGAAGTCCTTACTCCTGTGGTTATTGAATTCGAACCTCGACCCTACAATGTCACCAATGATTGCTCCGAGCATAATAAGACCTCCTTTATATAGCTTGGCAACTACACGAGGCGTGCCGCCACTTTCTCAAGCTGAGTCAACCCACGCATTTTTTACAGCAATTCCACAGGAATTTCTTGCGCGTCATGAAATTTTCTCCCTATTGCGCGATAAACATTCAAATCGTCGTCAAGATCGAACTTTGTTATCCAACCATTTTTCTTAAAGATAAGCAGAATATGCTCGTTTACATCGTTGAGTTCAAATTTAGGACGCTTCCCATCAAAAAGGCTTAAGTAATCATTGTGTTTCATTATTTTCAAGCATTTCTTACACTGGTCTTGGTTAAGATTCGGCAAAGACAAGGAAAACAATTCTAATTTATCAGAAAGTTGAAGTGCTTGATTTGCAAGCAACTTTAGCAAAAGAGTGTATGATATTGAGTATTCATTGGATAAAATATCCTTGATAAGAGATACCGCCAATTTATCCACGACTGCTTGAGAGACCACACTTAAAGAGTCGTAGTTTTGCAGTAGATATGGCAGATCATTATATTCAAAATTGTTTTCTATAATATATGCTTCAACTGGTTCAGTATATTTGGTTGTCTCAACAGATATTGGTTCTTTCGTGATTTTTAGCAACTTGATTTTATATGTACTTTCAACATCAGTTCGTAATACATTAAGAGCTTCGTCAAGGGAGAAGCTCTCTTCATTAATCACATCCTCTACATACTCTTCTATGTTCTCTACAATAAACAGAAGAATATTGTTGGGATAATTCTTTCGCATAAAACTCAGCACTTCAAAAGTCATAGTAATAATTTGAAGACTGATTAGAACATTTGTTTTGTCCTCGTTGATCCCTTGTATTGAAAACGATGGGAGACGACTATCTAGCGACCGTAAAATAGCTTCATATTTATCATTTTGCAGAGAATTGCATTGTACAACCGCCTCAAAAAAGGTGAAACCACCATTTTCCCCAAATAGTTTGTCAATAGACGTTTGTATATAGGAGAAACTTTGGGCATAATCATTTACGTATTGAATGAGAACCGTATCAAATATTTTGTCATTTTTGAAGAAATAGTTAAGCACATTATCTTCCGAGTATAAAAGAAGTTCGTTCTCAATAAGTCTTGGCCACCACGCTTTAATATTAATGCTGCGCAATGACGCAATATGGGTTGAGAGGTAGTCTATGTATTTACCTTTATGCGCTTCATTGATTTCATTACTATTAACAATATAAATTGCAGTTTCCTCTGGATCTGATATTTGATTATCACAACGTGCGAGCATGATCTCCATATATTTCTCTATATTTTCCTGAATATAGGACACAAGGGATTCCTTCGGTTTAGATAAAATTAATGAAAGATTTTTATGGTAATAGTCATCACATTTGGGAAGCTTATATTGGTTTTCGAGGATTGTATCAATCATTTCATTATTTAGTTCGTACAAATTATGGGAGTACACTGCATTCCAGAGATCCATATTGGCGACTGCATATGAAATAAATACAAATTTTACTTGAAGCAATTCGAATGCCTCAATTAGCCTTGCTACTTGAGGTTCATCTATTTGCAGGAAATCAAAACAATTGGCGATAAAGTCGGAAAGCACATTTTCTGAATTCATTTCACTAAGATCTAAGTCAGAGGAATAATATATACTCAGCAATGAAAAGGTTTTCTTTTGAGCATCATTAAAACTGCTTTCTTTAAGAATACACTGAAAAAGTTGAGGCCATGCATGATTTATGTATTTTATAAAGCTTTGAGTTTCCTTCTCATTCGAAATAAATTGACCAATGAAATCAAAGTTTTTACTAATTTTAAGTTGATTAATAAGTCGATCTAATTGCTCATGATAGATTAATTGCGCTTGCAGCAAAAAACTGAGCAAATCAAAATTAAGCGTTTCCTCGTTATCAAAATCTACAATTCGCAAGCGACGCACTACCATTTCAGGCTTTTGTAAAGAATACGTATATTCCTTGGCTTTTTCATCTGTAATACTTCGCAAAAACACTTTATCAATACGCCCTAGACTGTTTTCATAGAAATAGGTCATATAGTCAGGGTAGGTTTCATCAACAAACCCATTGCGGACCAAATATTTCAGTAATGGGAAATATTCGCTACTTTTAATCTCGTTAAATGTGTTAGTTTCTCCAATTTCGTTTGTATATTCAGATTGAAAAATAGATTCAATATTTCCTCGATTAATAATTTGAGATAACTTTTTGTTTTGCAACAATTGACGTTGTTGTTCCAAATTTATTATCTCACCTTTGAACTTTTCAATGCTGTTATCAGTCCGCTCCCGTATTGCTTGTTTTCTAGAATTCTTCTCGCCAATGTACTTTGATAGTGGGCGCGCGTAAGAATCAACTTTAGGTGGGTTAGAATAAACGACATCTACTTCATTTTCAGAAAGTAGAACTTCATTATTAATAAATTGAATACTCTTCCCCATTTCATTAATTTTATTTTGTATTAACTGCTTTTCGTCAGCGATAAACAAATCCTTTTTTGAAAAAAGATTAAAAACAAATCCCTTGTTTAGCTGCAAATCACTGAAATCCCGCGGGAATAGGTTTTTGTATACAATTATAGCAAGCAATTTGTTTGCGTTTTGCTCAGTGGTACCTATGCGTTTTTTATATATTACAAACTCATTGTAGCTGTTTTTGAGAATACGCATATCATTTACATACAAGGAAATCCCCTGAAGGAAATTTTCATCAAAAAGTTCAAATAATCCCCCAGCTTTAAAATGAGCAATAAGCTGATCATATGAGTTCGAGCCATCCAATATGGGCACAACCGGTAAAATAAAATCGAAAAATTTAGTCCTGTCTTTGGAAACAAAAATGTCATCACGTAAGAGGTAGAAGAAACGGAGGGGAGCCGCGTCTTTCTTTTTTCTGCGATTGTTAATTAGTGTGTTTACTTCTCGAAGCCTTTGGAAAATTTGGTTTGCATTATATCGATCCATATCCTCAAAAACAATTACGTCTGCATCTGATTTTTCAAAGAGGTAGAGTACTTCATTTAGGTACTTATCAAAATATGAATCATCGTTTTGCTCAAAAATCTCGATCTCATTTCCCTGTACGCTGACTTTTTTGAAAAAGTTCTTATTCTTCTGCAATTGTATTACATTGTATAGTAGTAGTGCTAAAAGTCCAGCCATCAAAGTGTAGCTTAAAAATAGGCAAACAGGATTTATTGACCACAATAATGAGTCTTTTAGCCATGTGATTGACAGTTCATCAACATATTGTTTCCATTCGTTAAACCTGAAGGTGTAGAAGGCAGCACCACAAAAATATAAAATGCTGATAGCAACACCCCAAGAGGTTACCTTTGAAACCTGGCGCTTCACTCTAAAATTAGTTTGCGGAATCTTTTCAGCATCGATCTGGTGAATTAACTGGTTGAGAATTTTACCTTCGAGAATATTCTCGTTTACTATGTTTTCTGGTGTCTTGGATTCAACTTCACTGGAATTCTTCTTTTTTTCTGCTACATCAGCTGAAGCTTCAAAGTATGCAAGTGAAATATGCAAAAAATGTTTTTCAGGACAGGTTTTCTTATAAGATTCAATAACACTACTTTTACCTGCGCTATAAGCACCGGAAACGCCAATGTTCTTAATATCTTCGTTTTCAAATACAAAATCTAATGCATTTTTGTAAATATCAAGATCTACATCATGAATTGGAGTCAATTTCTGAAAATTACAATCAGCATTATCCACTTAAAAGCCTCCTTTATCATTACTTTTTATCATCACTTTGCTACCTTTCTTGAATGGCCTGCTCAATGTTTCCCGTGTTCGCTTTTACGTTACCAGATCATCCAGACGTAGTTCATATATTTCAGACGAAGCCGTAAACAGCTTCCGTGTTCAACACCAGTCAACTGTATCCCAGTAGCAATGCATCAATTTGTCTTGGAGTGAGCCAAATGCCATGTTCTTCAAATATTTTGATATTGAGTGGATAAACTTTTGAAATGAAATCAGCATACGTTTTATCACAGTCATAGTTCATGAGAATTTTCCATAAACTTCTATCGAGTGAATGGAATTCTGTGACTGCTTTGATTGCTCTTGAATCGTAAATATAAAAAAGATTGGGAACGTGAAAGTGCAGGTACTTCGAAGCAAGAGATCTCTTATCCATTCCGGATATTTGATGAAAAACTTTGGTCAAAAAACAGTGGGTTTCGACAACATCTTTCAGTATCTCTTTTGTAACTTGAGTCTGAACTGTTAGCCAGGCAATTCGTTCATCAAGTTCTTTTCCTGCTGCTTTCATCTTAATTGCAACTCTATTTTCATAAAACCGATCATCATTGCGGGCACTCTCTGCCCCCCGTTCTATCGCTGCAGCATAAGATCTGCCAATTAACCAAACCTTACCAATAATTTCATCTTCATTTATATGCAAGGGAGCTTTTTGGCACATGTCGTATAAGACTTGATTTCCAAAGCTCCAGACATTACTTTCTTGAACCTTCATTACTATTTCCAATGTGAGTTCCATTCCAAGCACCTCAATCCCAAGATTTATTTGATCAAATGGTGGTCACTTGAATAAATTACTTTCTTCAGGGTTTGCATCTGGCCACTTCCTGGTTAGGGTTTTGCATGTTTTGCAAAAACCTAACCAGCAGTCCTTGCTCATTCCCCGGAAGAAGCGGTATGGCGCCAACGCCATGAAAACAGCTCTCATGACGACCATCTCGCTGTCTGAATATTTCTGTCATAACCGGATTGGGATATAGAACGAAAGCGATTCTGGCATCGTAAATTGCGTCTTTATATGCATGCATTTTCACGATGTCTGCATTCATTTGTTTCGCTTTTTTTGACTCATACTTTATACGGCTTGTTTCTTCCTCTGTACTTGATTGATCCGCAAACAGTGTTGTATCAAATCTAAACTTAGCATCAAATATCCAATACTCTCTTTCGATTTGAAGTGTGATATCCGGGCGCAGATCGACAGAATAGGACCGCTGTTTTCGGTCTTTTTCTGAATGCGAATCATAGCTTTTGCTGTATGAAAATGTCCGGTTATACCATAATTTCATTCCGTTTTTGAAGTCAACAGCTATTTCATAATCGAGATCTGTCTCAAAATCAGTTTCTTTGCCTGATACTGCATCAATTACTGTTGTGGTAAAAGCCGTGCCAACTGCCCTTACCATTACAAAAAACGTCCAGAGTTCATATAGTTCTGCCAGATCTTTATTTTCAAGAATCGTCGTTGTATGTTCGCTCAGCAATGGCAGATGCAGCGACCCGTCCAAAAGCTGATAAATACCAAATATCTCCATGTAGCCCTGTCTTCGTTGAAGAACGGTTGACTGTGCTGGGAATACTTGCAGTGGGCCCAGATCCTTCATAATTGGATCTGTCAGACGGTCGTTGATGACTTGTACCATTTCACTGCAGTTAAGAAGCAGTTCGTATCTTGCAGGGGCGTTCCCCATTCGTATCGCCTGTTCAAAACGATCGATGATATCCAGACACAATTGCAGAAAGAACTTCACAAACCGATTTTCCGGATTGTCGAAAGTCTGCAGTAACTGAGAAGATTTGGCCTTATAGATTTGTTTATCATTCCAGAATTCCGTGTGTTCTACGAGGCTTTGAATCGTCGCAGGGGTAATTCTCGATATTTCCCAGGCATATTTCACGTTTGATTCTTCAACTAACAAACGGTGTGGATTTTTCAAAACAAATTCACAAGCATCATCTAATTCTTGAAAACAGGATTTTAATATCAGAAACGTATGGTAAATGATATCTGTCCGGATGTCGTCGCGGATGTACACGAGCGAGCCTGTCGGAGTATTGAATGAAAAAGGAAGTTGGGCTATCTCCCTGATGATGTCCTGAAGCATAACATCATATAGATCGTCCCTTAGTTTTCGACTTCTGACAAGGACTGGTAGATTGCCTATCAAAGCACGACCAACATAATTGTCGAAATGAACTTTCCCGAATGTAGAGGTATAACGTTCGAAAAAATTGCTGTCTTGTTCGGGCGCAGAAATTTCAGGCAAATCAAAATTGAGACCATATTCCGTGGCATCAAATAACTGATATCCGTTAACCAAACCAGAATATGTAATCATCTCCATGTGCTTTACCCTATTCAATATAACTGGTGTAACCGGTGTTAGCTAACTTGGTCTTCATACGTTCGATTTTTCGAGAACTTTCCGGGCACTGATTATTTAGAACATAATCCAAAAGCAATTCCAATATGCTTTCAAGCTGACGTCGGTTTCCATGGATTTTGGGCAGAATTTTCTGAAGAACTTGCCGGTCGAACGCAGTCGCCGGATCGTTGAAATAAGTATACTTTTCGTTCAGTGCCAAGTACGTCATAATTTCATCTATAACGCGATAACCAAAATGCATATTGTGGTCTTTCAATATTGTATGAAGCGAATGTAGCTTGTTATAGGATGCAGATAGAGCTGTCACATCATAAACCTTTGATATTAGAAGTCGACAGAATTGACCTTGATTAGTGAACTGCTGTATTTCTTCATGAGTAGCATAGACAGGTTTCGTCGAATCGTCTCCCATAGCTTTATCTTCAATTCGATTCGACATTGTGGAATAATACGAGTCCATATCAACGTCGTTAAATTCAATAACATTGGCACGGTCCAGAACTTTGGGGCTAAACATATAGGTGCTTTCATCTACGTTTATTGTGCCTGTAAAATATATATTTTCCGGAATCTCCAGACTCCCCGGAATCTCATACGCTTCTTCATCATTTGTATAGGTAAGTGTATCCGCATCATGCAGAAGTATTTTTTCACTCTTTATTCCGCCGATACCATTGGGTCTGCGGCTCTCGAGGCAGCTGAGAAAATCAGAAAAATAATGTTCAACCTTGGCAAGGTTCATCTCATCCAAGATGACAAAATATGGATGCTCCGGATCCTTTTGTGCATTCAACATGATTTTAAGGAGTTCCGTCGGCTGATACTGATTTTCACTGACAAGCGGGTTGTAGAACCCCAAAAGGCCCTTGTTGTCTGTCCAATCCGGTCTTACTGATATAAATGCATGACGCTTTGAAGCTACCGATATTCTTACATCTTCTTGCTTCTTTTCACTGATTGCTTTTAAGACTACCTTGTCATACTTCTCCCCTTGAATAATGGTTATAGAAATGCGATCGCCCACCTTGAGGTTATGATTTTTTGTAAACAAAATGAACTGAGCATATACTGATTTCCCAAGAGGCAATCTCAAAACAGGACTGGGAGCGCCCTGCCGAGTCAGTGAAACTGTCTGAATATTTCCGTCTATTTCAAGGTAAATAGAAATACTTTTCTGTGGTTCTGGAATTTCAGAAAAATACTGCCACAATATGGTTGGGATATACATTGCTTTATATTTGTAGTTATATTCCTGTAGTGCGTACAGACATTCATTCGTTGGAACTGCAAATTCGCTGGATTTATGCGCGTCAACCTGACGATTATTCCCCGACATATATTCCGCAAAAAGTTGCGCTATCTTTGTCTTTCCGGTTCCGGAAATGCCGGATAGGATTACAAAAGGCTTTGTCTGCAGCGATAGCACATAAGTTGCAAGAATATCTCGAGGAAACGAGAATCCCTGGGACTGGACATACTGAGAAAAACCATCAATCAAGTTTCTGTTGATTTCTACTTCTGGCATATTATTTTCCTTATCTTCATTATTTTTCGGTTTAATATCCACCGGTACTCCATTAATCGCATCTAATTTATCTGAATTCTTGAGCCAATAGTCGATGAGAACGATATAGTTACTCCAACTGACTTTCTTTTTTTTCTTGAATTCATACAAAGTTCGACATATTTTCGGATAACTTGCAAACTCTGCAAAAGACATCATTGGAGAAGGATCGAATTCGAAAAGCTTCTGGAAAGCACCAATTCCTCTTTCCTTATCTCCAATTTTACCTTTTCCGTAAATAGGAGGAAAAGAAGACGGCTTTAATGCATGTAGAATTGATGAAAAAGGTCCGGATGTCAATCCAGCTCTGACGTTTTTACTTTTTCCATCATCTGAGATCGTCGAAAAGTATTGCATGGAAGGAAGCACTTGTTCTAGTTTTTCCAATGCACTCGCATCATCATAAGAACCGAGCATCTGAATGCAAAATTCAACAAATAATCGAGGGACATTATTCCGTGAATCACCAAACATATTCATACCGACAGCGACTCCCGGTAGAAGCGTAACCTTTGTCCAGTCTACAACTTCTTTGTCATCAAATCTGATGGAAGAGTATTTGTTCTCTCTTATTCTCTCGTCGATATTTTGGAACGTCTGTATGAGGCGCTTTTTACTTTCATCCGATAGATGGCTTTGATTCACTGATTTAAATTTAAATTGTACTGACTCGTTCGATGATTTATATGAGACTATACAGCTATATAATAGATCCATATCTGGCGATCCAGTATGCGACAAATCCGTCATCGTCGCATATTCTTGAATTGTCGCTTTAACCAGCTCATAGCATGGGGAATATGAATCTGGGTCTATATCTGAGAGAGAGAGAATCTCCCGCATCATAATTTCTGAATCCAGTGAAGAAGTCGCACTTTTCTCTGCACCCAAATCAATTTGTTCCGGATTATCATTTAGCACGTCATTCTGAGTATCCATCCATTCAGCCTCCTTAAGAGTAAATATTACTCTTCCGATATCTTCAGTTCGTTATCTGTAACGGCGCCTCTTTCGTCCTCCCCCGTTGTGCTTGACTATTTCACGAATAAAAACCACCGGAAATACAATCACTCCCAATAACAAAGACCCTATGCATCCTGACTGCCTTCTTCCTTTGCTTCTTCGCCTTGCCATATTGCCCCCCCTTATCCCTCTATCCCCAACGCCTTCTTCGCAGCATCGATCGGATCATCATAGAATATCGGCTGTATCTTATTGAGCAGATCACGCGATACATTCTGCAGATCTTTGATGCTGTCCATCGGCAGCAGGATCTTGCGGGCACCGGCGTTTATGGCTACGCGGAGTATGTCGGAGAGATTTCCCATTTCTTCGATGGTACCGGAGAGCTTGATCTCACCGGCAATGGCGATGGATTCGATGATGGGGCGGTCTGAGAGGGCCGAGAATAGGCCTATGAACTCAGCGAGGGAGATCTGGTCGCTCATTCCTTTGCTTTGGGTATCGGCGTAATAGAGCAGGTAGTCATGATCTGTCAGGGATGTGCCGGGAAGAAGTTTGCGGGCGTTCTCCTGGAAGTAATGCCATGCTGCGTCGATGCATTCGCGGACGGTGCGGACGTTGCCGACGCCCTGGGTGTCGAGCTTGCCGGATCCTTTGACGATTTTGTTTTCGAGCTTATAGATGCAGACTTCTCCGCTGGTGGCGCTTGTGCCGACGGCAAAGACGTGTCCAGGTTTCAGCTTGTATTCCGGTATCAGGCTGTTGGAGGACTGTTCCGGAACGGGGACGACAGTTTCAAGATTGTTGTCGATGTCGATATAGCCCAGGTTGACGTCGATGAATTCGATTCCAGCCATGATTTTGAGTTGTTCTTTGACACGGCGGCGTCCTTCTATTGCGTAGGCAAGGATGCGTTCGCAGTCTTCTTTGCTGATTTTCTGGTCCGGGAAAAGAAGCTTGGCAAGCCCGGAGAAGGTTTTGCGGACGGCGATTTCGTCGCGTTTGTTGAAGTCCTTATTGAGTCGGTAGTACTGGTCAAACAAATGCGTATAGTCGTATTTACGCATTTCTTTGAAGAATTCTGCCAGGCAATCTGTGATGAGTCCATAGTTTTCAGTAAGCAGGGCTGAGCGCATTTTGGGCGTCTCCCAGCCCGGAAGATAGTAATGGATGCGATCAAAGAAAGCGCTGTCATAGTTGAATTCCGGCGGAAACGGACTAAACAGATGGGTGGTTTTTAAGAGGTTTTCTACGGTGTCGTTGATGTTGCCAACATATACCATGGACGCTTCTGCTGTTATGGTATCGCGGCCACGGGCAAAGGAACCGGACGCCATATAGTCCTTAAGGATCTGGACGGCATTCATGTCTTTGAATCGCATACCGGCGACTTCGTCAAATGCGACGCAGTCCCAGTGCCCGACAAGTCCGACTCGATGGGCGCTCAGGTTATAGAATAGGTTTGCAGTCGTAGTCTGCCCACCGCTCATAAGAATGGAGTATGGCGAGATTTCTTTAAACAGGAAAGATTTTCCGGTTCCGCGCGGTCCCAACTCGCAGTAATTGTAGTTTCGCTCAATCATTGGAACCATACGTTCAATGAAGTGAAGTCTTTCTTTGTCCGTGAGAGCGGTTGGCTCAATACCGGATGATCGCAGGATGAGATTCATCCATTCATCAAGTGAAAAGTGCTTCCGCTGACCAATCATATCCTCCAGATCGAGATTTGGCATTTGGATTGGTTTCAGACTGACGATCGAAAAAGGAGAATCTTCCGGTCCCCTCCCGCGAATAGCCTTTTTAATTTCCATCTCCTCATCTTCATTCAGATAGTTATATGCGATTCGGGCGATGCACCACATACCGCCGGTCAATATTTTGGAGTATTGGGTCACATAATCAGAAGGTATCACAAAAGGCTTAATTTCAAGGTTAGCAAAACAAGCTACATATTGATCGTTGTATTCGTCAAGGCGAGCTGAGATTTTGTCGATGACAGTATACTCACCGTTTTCACGGATTTTGGACTTGAGTTTTTCACTCTCGTCAGGTCGGACATAGTTCTCTGACAGTATTTTGCGGATCTTTTCAAGACCGGATGTGATGGCAGATTCATCTTCGGTTGCACAATACATTCCCAATAAGTATTCCATCACGAAGGTTGGCACATTGGCGCCTCGCTTCATGAGAGATGTCAGGTCTTTTCTGACAATCTTTCCTGGAAAATGTTCGATGACCTTCATGTCTAAGTTATCCATCAAGTGCCTCCAAAAACAAAACCACTATTATCTATCACAACATATCACAAGGGTAGGGTGCAGATCGGATATTAAATAACTATTTGAATGAATCCTTAGAACTCGAAGTCGGATGTGAAAGAAATATCGATGGTGAATTCTATCGGCGGAATCGGTTCAAGTGAAAAGGGTTCTTTGTCGATCATCATAAGACTGTAGGTCTCTGTTTTGGCAAATGTCATATTACGCAGATTAAATTGCAATCTGAACTGACGGTCTTTACCGACCTCGCTGGTTCGATCTGCGATCAAGGTCTGCTTGTCACTGACCGGGCGCCCGGCACTGTCAGCCATATAGATCTCCAATGTAATCGGCTGCATTTTGCCGCCGGTCGGCTCCTGCTGATAGAAATCCAGTGAGAATATACTGTTGCTGATTTTTCGACTCTGGGTCATCAGGACCACGGATACCTTCTGCGTCTCGACATATTTTTTGGAAGAAGTCTTAAGGTTCTTGAAATGTATGATCGGTACAACGAGTTCCTGAAGGCTAAGGCCGCCATGCATATATTTTTTCACGCTGCTGCCGCCAGGTTTCTTGAATCGGATATAGTCCTGTGGCGCAAATCCAATCAGGTCGGGACGATTGTAAATCTGCATCGAGACTGTGATCATGTGCTCTGCTTCAGCATCAGAGGATGCGATCGCATATCGCGATTTGTACTCGAAAAGATCTCCGCTGATAAGGGATTTTTCTGCCTTGTTGCTCTCTGTCAGTGCCTGATTGGTATAGATGAATCCGTGATCGGAGGTAATGATAATGTTGGTTCCGCCTAAGTCACCGGTAATAATTCGAACTAGGTTTTTGATCTCAACGATTGCCTTTTCACAGTCGGCAAAAAAGTCCGTGATTTCGCTTTCTCCGGATTTGTCTATAACATCGTGATAGATATAAACGATGGATTTGCTATTTACGGCGTTTCTGCGTTCCTCTTTTTTCATCTGGATAAGACGTTCGCTGGTTAGGGCAACGCTGTCGGGCACATGGCTCAGCAGCACTTTTTCCCTGCCGAGTAGACCACCTGTTGGCAGGTCATCTGCCATAACGTTCAGCTGATTGTCCAGCCCCAGTCTTTTGTGCGGAAGGAGTGCCGCCATGCCGTATTCGGTCCTAGTTGGGAATACAGCCTGGCAGCTTGCGATGTCTGTGGAACCCTTTGTCTCAGCAGTCAGCTGGTCAGCCAGTTCTGCTGCCAGTTCGTAACGCAAACCATCAGAAATAATTACATATACGCGGCTCGATCCTCTTGGTGACTCGACTTCATCGAGATAAAAATTGTTCTGACGACGGATATCGGATAGTTCTCCCTTGGCCGAATAATCATCTTTTATTGCCGGTGTCCACTGGCTCGCCAGATCTTCTAGATACCAGTTCCGGTACAGATTCTCCACATAGTCGGAAGCGCCCTTGAAAGCATCCTCCAGCTCCGTGTTGGTGTTTTTCTGGCCATCTCCAAATGCAAGATAGAAACGGCGATAGTAGCTGTCCATCCTGTAATAATCAGCCGTGTATTTTTTCCAGATAGCAGATGCCTCTACGATATGAAAACCACCCGCATGAGCCTGCCTGAATTGCTCCATACAGGAGATCTGAAGAATTCCATCAAAATAGGGCTTGATCGGTTCATACCAAACCAGAGCACGCCGCTTCTCGACTGCTTTCTGTATAGCATCGATTTTAATTATATTCTCTCCGATCTCAGTCAGAAATCGGGATAATATTCTCTCGTTGATACACGGGAAACATTCAGAGGTCAGCAGATCCTCTACTTCAAGCTTATCAAACCGCTGCGGAAGATGCAGTTCTTCTTCCACTTCCCGACAGATTATATGTAAATCGTTTGACTGACTGCTATACAGCCAGTCATGAATGAGACTGTAGCAATAACTATTATTAGTCTTGGACATCTGCGTATCCATGCCACGGAAAAAGGATTCCTTCATGGTCTTCGACAGAGCACTCAGCAGAATATGTGCCGCCAGAGGCAAAAGCGATGGATTATTGTCATAGGCATAACCTGTATGAGCCTGCACCATCTTCCAGAAACGACTTGCATCTCCAAACTTCTGAATCTTCTCCAAAGTATGATTCTCTTCCACACTTCGGCTATCCGTCAGAACGGCTGCCATGATGGAAGCAGCATCTGATTTTTTTGCCCCAACAAGAACTGCCAGAATATCATACTGGATATCATTGGGATGATTATATTCGTGACCAAGAGCGATGTACTTCTGTCTTCTCTCTTTGCTTTCGAAAAACTTCGCATTGTCTTTGACTGCCGACCGCAGATTCGGCTTTGCCGGAATCTGTAATTCCTCCATAAGCTGCGAAAAATAATCCGCGCGGAATTCCTCACAGTAAAGCTCCATGTCGCAGAGCCAGTTATCCGAAGGCTTGTCATAGTGAATCGGATCGTAGATAAGATAATTGCTCTGTGTATCCAGCTTCTCCAACAAATATTTCGTCTGAAAATTATTGGCGCCTGTCAGCTTATGAATCTTCACGCCGGGGATCTCTAGCGTGTCCACAAATTCCGAGTATTTACCATCCACATCTTTCCAGAAAATAATTCTCCGGGTAGTGTACTCGGAAAGTGGTTTCCGGAAGCGGTCTTCTAAATCTGCATTTGTTTTATCAAGTGACATAGCGTTCGCTCCTTGCTGGTCATAAATAGCGAAATAGATTTATTACTTGATTGGCGCCAGAACATCTTCGAACTTCGCGTAGTTGACCTTTATGCCATCATCAAGATCAATATCAATCATCTGATCCGCCAAATGATGTATCTTCTCCTCGTAACTCAATAACTCTAATGACTGTTCCTTGAGTTTTACGATCTGCTTATTGATCTTTGCCTGATCAGCCGGGCTGGCACGCTGAATCGAAGTTTCGAGATGCTGAAGCTGTGTGCGGTAGCGCTCCTGCTGTTCATGAACATAATCCGTTCGCATAGTAGCCAGAAGATCCGGTTTATAGCGATGCATATAGATCAGTGCTTTGAATCCATTCTTCTTTCCGCTATCAAAAAGCCAATAGATAGGACGTTTCTGGTAGATCTTCAGATGGTCTTTGTAGAAGTCGTTTAGAAAATAATTTCGGATGACATCGCGGGACGAATCGCCTCGATTTCCAAGTGCATCTGCAATTAATTGCAGATTTTCTTCAAGCGTCGCTTCACCATAGACAACTTTTAGAAAGTTGTCAACCTTGGAAACAATATCATCTTCGAAATAGACATCATCTGAGATGGGGAGGATATTGTCCCTGTCCGGAATGATTGTCGTGTACTTATTATTATCCCAATCACCACCTGCATATGTTAATCCTTCATCATCGAGAGAGTATCGACCAAAGTTCACGCCTACCACATAGGATAATAGGCTTCGAATTTCCCGCCCTAAGTCTGCCTTACGTACTGTGACATCTTTTTCTTCAACTTCTGGAGAGAGTTCATCCTGAAGGTCATAAATATCTAAAATGATACGATTAAGTTTTTCTTCGTTCGTTTTGAGTTTTTCGAAACTGCCCTCTGTGAAGATTTCCCAAGTTTTATAAGCAGATGAAATACGTTTGATCGATTCTTGATCTCCCCACGCATAGGCACCAGCCATCCTTAATGATATCAATGGATGATATTTAAAATCCCAACTGATTTCAAAACTATCCCATTCATTTTGCGATATTTTAATGTTTTGTGTTACAGTCTCAATAATTTCATTTTTCTGTTCCGTTTTGCATGTGAGTACTGGAAGTTTTGCAACTGAACTTTGTGTGTAATGAATAGTTGGACATACAATTTTCAATATTTCATTGCAAATTTTTGAGTTCATGATTCCTAATAAATAATTCCGTTCACTGTGTTCATTTATGAACATCATTGGACCAGTAGAATCATAAATAAAACCCTCAGAATATACTCTAACTGAGAATGGTCCTGATGTTACGTCTGAATATGATATCCCAGGTTTAAAGTAGGTATCTGGATTTCTAATAACTGATTTAGAAAATTCAAACAATTCTTTGCCATCATTAAACCAGTTAATTACATATTCCCTATCTCCATACCATTTTTTAAATTCGCCACCCTTGTTATAAGGAAACCATTTCTTACATGATTGTTGTGCCGCTTCACGTGATTCCATCTGGTATCCAATGTTACTATTATTCACTTCAAACCAGAGTCGTAAAAATCTATTGTTATCTGCACTGGCTAAGCCCTGCTTTGGGTATGTGAGAGAACCTAATGAAACTCCCATATCAAATGCTTGATAAACCTTCGCACTTACCCAATATGCAATAGGCATGCCTGGAATCTTTTTGAAATATTCTTGTCGTGCGAAATGGGATCCAAATTTGTTGAAAAACATCCTTTTCTTCTCTTCAACTGAATCAACTGAACCTGGGTTGATAAACAACCTCCTATATTGCGCTTGATAATTTGACAGTTTGTTTTTAGATATCACAAATGACGTTGTTCCAAAATCTGAGCCAAATATTCCTCTTCCAAAATGAACCATGCTATCTATCGTATTTTTATTAATGATGTTCTCGCGAAGTTTTTCATAACTCGCTAAAAACATCCAAACAGGTATGTTAATCATTGAAATTTTTCCATAGCTTTTGCACATATCTATTGTTTTTTCCATGCAAACAGTACTCATATCTGACTTTGTGGCTGGATAATTCCTGTTTACAAAATCCGACAATTTTGCGCTCATGCCGCTACTACCCATATAAGGTGGATTTGTCACAACTACGTCATATTTCTGCGACATGACTTGAGCTTGCCGAAGTAACGGAATGAGTGACTCAACGATGGTCGGCTGAAATGACAAGTTTAGCAAATCATCAGTTTGACTAGTCTGTAGTTCTTCAAGTCTATGTAAAATTTTGTCAAAATTCACCCTAGGTATATTAAGAATGCTTCCATATTCTTTTGCATCGTACAATGTTTCCATTATGGCCTGAAGATCATATTTAAGCTGTGTGTTTCCTACTGCTACATAATCAATTAGTTCTTGTGTCACAAAATTGCTTTCCTGTATTGAATATAGATGAGGTCGAATTCCTGCAGAAAAAATTGTAAGGCAATACTTCCTGGCCTTCATCATCACCGCAAAATATGATAGTTGATATGCCCGGTCATCAATATCAAGACCGAATATGTTGTTCTGAAGAATGCTCTTAGCTGCGTCTCTTTCCGAATAACCGGTAGCAATGTATATCTGCATAAGAACATCAAAAGCGTACACAAGAATATGTCCGCTACCCATGCATGGATCTATCACTTTGATTTCTTGCGGCTTAATCTTGGCATAATCCGCACGAATTTTCTGTAATTGCTCAACAACTTCCGGTTCCTGCTCCGCTTCGCCTAGGTAATATTTCCAATTTGATTTAAGAGAATCAGAGGGATGTCCTTCGAGCCAAAGTCTTCCCAAAGAATTTTCAACCATATAACGGACGATCCAGTCCGGTGTAAAGAGTTGTGTAGCTGAGGGGATACGTTCTTTTGTGATCTTGACATTTTTTTTAAGAAGAGCAAATGTTTCATCTTTAACTTCAGTGTTGTAGTACTGATATAGCCAGCCGATGATTTCAACTGCATCTTTCCAGTCATCCTGTAAAATATTGGAAATCATACAAAACAGAACGCTGCCATCTTTGAGAAGATTATTGGGAAATAGGAGTTCTGTGTAGTTTTGAATTTTCTCGAACATCTCCGGCAAAACACTATTCAGATCATTGCACTGCGCGATAAGAAGATACTTGTACAGCTCTTCCGTCTGATTTGCTTCAAGAAGTGTAATAACCTTTGCTTTATCCAAGCCTTCCAGATCAAAATGAAGTGCCTCGGACAGGATTTCCGGATGGAATTCGTTCTTCACATTTGTGAAAACACGGATACGTGAAGGCAGATACTCATTAACCTCCATGAAGCGCAGCGCAATAAATCGATTGAACCAGGTATAGGCAACTTCTTCCATGACCTGTTCATAACTTTTGTTACGAATCAGTTGGAGCAGCTCGTTCCTCTGCGATTGTTCTTCTGGAGAGAGAATTCTTCCGTTCAGTAGAGCACCTGTAGACGTTTCGTTTCCGATGCTTTTCTCATCAATTCCGTATTCATAGGCTTTCTGCTTTACGCCTGCTATGAGATCTTTTCGGGCTTGTATTGCGAAGTTCTTAATGGCTGTCTTATCCATGGAGTTGATTCCCCCCTGTTTCAATTAATTGAGAATAATACCTTCGTTATCTTTCAGTGCAGCATTCAAGTTATAACGCACCGTTTCGACATAATTATCAATCTCAGCTGCAGATGTAAGCTTCTTTGAAGGGAAAATATCCATGCGGTGGATGGTGGGAATCGGTCTTGGGGTAGGTCCTGAGCCTATTGGTGGTTTCGCTAAAAGTTCAGCGGCTTTGATAGCTATCTGATCATAATAATTCCTGATTCGAAAAGACATGGCGTCAAGAGCCGTAAGCGTCGACGTTGTCGCTGCTTCTTTTTCCTTCGTGGTATAGAAAGCATAAGCATCTTTTTGAAGTTGGTGCAGCAAAGGACTTACAGATGTAATGATTTCCGTCTGCTCCTTCGATGATGCGATTACTTTATGTACCGCGATTTTTTTCGCTTCAACAAGCTTGCCGTAACTTTGTTGAACTGTCTGCTTCAGATCCGGAAGTTCGCGGATGCGAGCATATGGCTTTGGCAGAGCAAGAATTTCATCAATTTTCTGAATTGCTTCATGAATATCCGTTTCAACGGTCAGGTAATCATTCTCTTCTGACAGTTTGGTCACAAGATCTTTAGCCTGCTTGTAGATGCTTTTCTGGCTCTGGAAGAAGGTCTTGATCTCAGCAATATCATCCGAAGAATCTTCCAATTCATCACGCTTTTCCAGGAGGCATGCTAAAAGTGCCATATTATCACTTTTTTTCGAGAGGATATGGTTGAGAAGCGAAATGGCCTGGTCCACTTCCGGCTTTCCCGGATAATTGGAAGAGGTATATTCACCCGTTAACCAGCTCTTATATGTGTTAAGGTCCTCCGTAAACTGATCGATAACAAATTGTATAATGTCATCTTCACTGGAAGGAATACTCATCTTCACATAGACGTCCGACAAAAGAGTTCTTACATCCCGAAGCATTTTTCCAGGAGGAGAAATGCGAATATTGACCAGGGTTTTGTCGGTATCCCCTTTTTTGCGCAGATAATCAGGAAGGTTTTTATCCGTTGGCAGGATTGCGCTTCCGCAGTATTTGACAGCGATCTTCTGATCCGCAATCAGTGCAGCCACTACAGCGGCGATCTCTATTTCACGCCATCCGAATGGTTTGCTGCTGAAACGCTTCTGAATCTCGGTCATAGATGTTGGAATGTTCTTGATCGACTGCATTTCCATAAACTGATAGACTTCTTTGATTGCACCTACGTTGGGCGAATGCTTCTCTCCGAACGGCTGTTCCCCGTAATTATTATGAAGAATTTTAATGATCTGTGAGTCCTGATCATAGAACGTATCAATCAGATCCAGCTTGTCATAGACGCTACCCGATAAATGTGTCAGTGCACGATCCAGACATTCCTGAACGGAACCTGGCTTGATTGTCAGGCGTTCCCCTGCTGCGTAGAACCTTGCTTCCGGAATGCTCTTCTGAAGATACTCCTTCGCCCTCCTGATACAAGCCAGAGCCTCATTGTTTTTATTCCGGATAATATTCTGAAGATTCTCCGGCAGAAGGGATACATTTTTAGTCATGACATACCGCTGAATCTGGGCTGCTGTCTTAATCTCTGAATAGTATGGATAATCATTCGAGAGGACCACAATCGCTTCACTGGCCTGAGACCGCAAGATCAATTCCTGCTCCGTTGCGCGTGCAAGATCCGAAGCATTTGTACAAATGCGAAGCTTCATCTCACCTGTTGCGGAACCTGCAAGAGAATCATCTACATAAGAATCAAACGAGAAATTGTACCGGCCGTAATTGAATTTCTTGGTCTGATACAGATCTCCGAATATCGTCTCCTTGATCTTTTGAATAATTGCAGAATTATCGATCATCGTATTACGGATCTCACGCTCGACGTCCTGCTCATCATCTGTTAGGAACATATAGTTATCTCCGTTGCGGGAGATATAATTCTGTGACAGGAGTCGTTCCAGCGACTCCTTTATCTCGTTCCTCAGTATGATCTTATCCGCGTGAACACTGTCCACCATAAGTGTCGCCAGATTCTCAACATTAGACTTAATATCCTCTATATAACGGATGAGATATAAGAGCTTCAAGACAGCAACATCTCGCGATTCGATTCCATCCCGATTCTTTGCAGCCACCTCACAGCGGTCAATAACTCTTCTGATTGCGCCGTCTAAGAAAGTATGTGTTGTATCGTAGAACATATAAAAAGGGATAAGTGCGTGTTCATCTTTATTTTCAATCTTTTGTGCTGCTTCCTGAAATCCCGAAAGCATCGATCTTTCGCCGCCTGCTAAATTCTTACCCGAATTTCCATGCTTACGGATCTGTACAAACACATCCTGCATCAGCCGGAACTGATACGGAACAAAGGGATACGTGTCTGAATAATCTCTTTCACTGCTATAACCCTTCATATCCAATACGGAATTCGAAAATACAAAAAGATTCTTCAGGGCAGCAGCATTCTTCGCATAGTCCATCTCCAGAAGACTCTGCGCATCTTCGTTCTTTGCCAGGATACGCTTCTTAATAACTTCATCTACCGAAGAGGAAGAAAGGCTCAGCCTCGTATTAAAACGACCCTGAATCTTGGAGAAGTCATCCCCGCTGATTTTCGTAATCTGATCAATCGCTTCCTGGCTGGTAACCATGACCCATACCTGTCCGCTGCACTTGGTCCCGATATCCTCAACAATCGTCTGCAAATTCAGCATCAGGTCACTGTCCGATCCAATATACTGACCCACTTCATCGACCATGAAGAGCAATCGAAAATTCTTGCCTTTACTCTTCACATAATCCCGGATCTCATTGGTCAGCTGATTAATATCAAGATCGCCCGACTCCTCACCATTGAACCAGTTGCGGGCAGAGGTCTCACTCATGCCCAGTACACGCTGCAGTACCTCAACAATATCATCTTCAAAGAATGCATAGGATTCCCTGGAATCCTCCCAGCGGTCCCCATGAATCTCCAGATACATCTCTCGGAAAGAATCCATCTTACCTTCTTTGGAGACGAATTTCTCAAGCTTTGCCAGCTTCAGGTCGTTTCCATAGAAGCCTAGATGCTCATAGAACACCTTGGCAAAAACGCGAAGAATTGCTGTCTTATCCTTATTGATCGGGCTCTTGGAATCAATATTAAAAAGAATCGTCTCCGTCGTTGCCTGACTGCAGCGTTCCACGCGGGAAAACATCATCGGGTCATCAAACTTCTCTACAAAATATTCAATCGACGGCTTGCCGGCAACAACCTTATTGGAAAGCAGGTAAGACAGAATTTTCAGGAAGTGTGATTTACCACTTCCAAAAAAACCAGAAATCCATACGCCCATCTTATCTGTCGGGGCATTCAGCGCCTTCTCATAATGGTCGAAAAACGTATTGAAATGTCTTCTCAACTCCTTGGTGATAATATACTCTTCCAGCTCCTGCCGGATACTTCTCTCATCATCTTGTGCAACTTTGATAACACCGTTAATGTCACGATTAATATCTGCCTTGAACATTTGTTGAATTTGCATAAAGTCCCTCCAAATCAAATGAAATTGAAAGCCCGATAATAGTTTGCATCAATAAACTTACCAAACAAATTAAGAGTCTGCCCGTCATATTTCCCCGGGTAAAACATAATGACCGGAATATCCGGAAAAACGTGCTGCAAATTATCCAATATATTATGCGACCGCATAAATGGATATACCTTGCCGACACCGGTTAATACCAATACATCTCCCGGCAGATGAGGTTCATATGTCATCCTCTTTATGTAGTCATCCGGTGTTGCCACTTTTTGAAGCTGCTCTAACAGATGGTTTTTACCCTTTTTCTCTTCCAGATTAGCCACTCCGGATAAGACCTTCTTATTCTGGCAGATTTCCAAAAGCACTTCATACAGATCCTTCTCAATTACCCGAAAACCATGAGACGTATCTGCTGCAAGCTGCTTCACAAAATGTCGGACAACCATCTCATCCTTCGGCTCATAACAGAATACATAAAAGCCGACCTCATTGCTGAGCCCCTTATTCTGCAGAAAATCCTCCTGAGAAATCTTATCCACGATTTGATCCAGCCGCTGATGTAAATTCTCCATGCAATAATCCCCTTACCTAAAGCAATTAAAAGCCGATAATGCGACCAGATCACCATTTGCTCGAATGCCCTTTTCAACCTCGTCGTAAAGGAGGATCGGATTCAGAACCTCGTCTTTACCATCGGACAGGTAGCCCGTCTCTAGAAGGCACCGGGAAAGCACTGACTTCAATTTACTGACCGTTCCGTCACTCCACTTGGCCGCTACGTCATTTTGTTCCTGAAGTCGGAAAAGGAACATATTCACATCCGTCCTACCAAACGACAGATCATGAATTCGGAACTTTTCTCCGACAACCGATATCATAAAATCCCAAACAATTCTATTATCACACATCATTGCATAAAGGTTAACCTGTTTGCCAACATCTGCCGGTGCATTGGCAAGCAAATCAATAAGAGACACATTCTCCAAAAGGTTAATTCGTCGCAAACACGTATTTGTCATATCTCTGACTGAGCGTTCTGTTGGGAACTGAAACAGATTCTCCACCAGTATGCGGTCGTGAATCGCCTTGTCGTCCAAGCCCTCCAAAGACAGACGCGCAACAGCCCGAATCTCATAAAAAAGAAACTGCTCCCTGGTAAGCGCTGCACTATATACATCCCGATGACTCACGTAACTCCTCCAAATAGTCCTATTAAAGAATCGCACCCTGTTACGCATTCTGCACTCCAGAATACATTAGACACTGTCCCTACAAATGGACAGCTGGCTGACAAATTTTCAAATGGATCGATACCGATATCTTCATTATTCACTTGCGACCACAATCACGGCTCTATCATTCGAGAACTCAATAACATCCCCGACAGAACAGTCAAAAAGCTTGCAAAGTTTATCGAGCGTATCATAATCAATCCGCTGCGTCCGATCATGGTACAAATTCGCAATCGTCGTCCTCGCAAGTCCTGTCTTCTCGAAGACATCCTGCATATTGTAGCGATGTGTTCCCATTAAAATAGAAAGCTTGCTTCTAATTGGCATAGGCGAAACCTGACCTTTCTTAGTGTTAAAAAAGGATGATTAAATTCTTATTTATCATAGCAGATTAGCGAGGAAGATAATAGAGTTGATATGATATATTTTGAGGTGGATATTAATCATGTCAACTTTCAAAACAGATTGTAAAGGCAACTTCATTTTGAACATTATTTAAAAAAGTTGCTTATTTCAAAATCAAGTAAAGACTTATAAAATGGCAGTTTAAAGCGCTTTTCTTTATTAATCATTTTCTATATATTTTTACGACAAAATCATTTCAAAGTGTATAATAAATCTATTTAAGTGAGTGCACCAGTGTGACGGAGCACGATGGCTCAAAATGGCACGGATTACTCATTAGGTGAACACGGAGGTGAATATGTCTACATCGGTCAACCTATATGCTATAAGTTTTCAAAACAAAGAGAATTCAATATTTTATTCTGTAATTAATTTTCTAAATGAAATCGAGGGCATGTTAAATACTGTAGATGGGCCTCATCGCCTTGTCAGAGACATAGATGGTAAAGTTATGAGATGTTTTTCATACTACTATTCCAATAATCGGCAGTCTGTTGTAATTCCCTTTGGAAAATTAAAACAGCGAAATAAGCCGTATTGGATTAATGCAGAAAAAAATATCTTAGAGGAAATATCTGCAGAACTATTTGATATCAATTCTTTAGCATATGATTCTGCTTCAGATATAATGTTTTTTACCACGAACAGAGAAGGACCAACATTTCAAAATGTTAAAGACTATTTAAATACATTCATTCCACCTAATAGTGGTATTGAAATTGAAATATCGCCACTCCTTATTAACGCTGGTATTGAAAAAATTAGAAACGCACAATTAGTTCGTTCTGTAACTATTAACCTTGATCTAGGTAAATCGCTAAATAATTTCTACAATCAACAAATCGAGAATAACCAGCCATCAACTTTAACTCAAGCACTGAATAGTATTGCTACTTGTGCTCAGGATGGAGAAAGTAAAGCATTATCATTGGAGATCGGACTAGGGCATGGCAAGGAGAATGCGACACTAGAATTGGAGAGTATGTTACAATTGCTCGAACAAATAAATATTCAGGGTGATTTTGTTAAAGAAATAGTAGTCACCTATAAAAATGGTGTCAAGGATAGGGTTGATAAAGCGAAGTTAAAAAACTCTTCTATCGAATTATCATATAAATTCAACATTGCAGGGAATCAGATTGCACCTGAGTTTTTGCTTAATAATATTGCTGATGTCGTTGATGCCAAAAGGATGCTATTTCGTCCAGCTTTGCGTGATCATTTTAGTAATAGAGTTGAATTTCATGTAGACAATTTTCAAATCATTGAAGTGTGGGATCCAAATCCATAAGCTAATATTAATTTGAAAGGAGATATAACCTATGAGAAAAAACACTTTCAAGGAGTCCTTTGACAGTTTTAATATGAAAATTGAATGCGCTATTGCATTAATTTCAATCATTGTAATAATACTGTATCTCACAAAATTTTCGTTTATCACATCTCTAGAAGGAAATTTGACAAGTTATTTTTCTCAAGAAGTGAAAAATGGAATTTCATCTTTTTTTTCAATTACTGTAGGCATTTATATAGCGGTAGTTACAATAATCTCAACATCAATTATTGGCATTAGTAAAGCGATTTTGCAGCGAAAACTAGATCATCTTCTTATTTCAATAATTGTTGGGGGTATGACAGAGGGTTTAGTTGCAGTAGGACTAAGTGTATTTTGTACTTCGAAAGGATTCGTCTATCTTTGGTTATTGGCAACAATAGTTATTGTTGCAATTGTATCATTTATTAAGTTCATAAAATTGTTGTTATTAATATTTCGAAAGAATCTTGAAATAATGGCTAAAACGATTGATGAAGACGAAAAATACAAAAATGATTTGTTAACACACATTGAAGATATAGCAGAATATTGTCGAAAAAAATAAAACATTTCGAAAGATAATAAAAAAATGCATATAATCATATAAACAATATAACATTCAATTAGCAATCACGAGAAAATGAGGACTGTAAATTCGCAGCCCATATTTCCCAACTATTCAAAATCGATTGAGTCAAATTGGTCTCAAAATGGCTTAAACTAAAATCCTTTTTTATTTGCGATAATTTCCCAGTCTTACCTTCCCATCTGTTTCGATTAGCATGGCAATTTCAACTAGTTCCTCATATGCCTTTTCCATGGCATCTTCAATATTCTGACCCATCCGGTTGAATCCAAATATATGAGCTGTTTCTACGAATATATCATGCCGTAGAATGCCGATCGATCGTTTGACAACCACCAACATGGCTCCGCACAATTCTTCCTGACAGATATATTTAATCTGTCTTTTCCCTTGTTCTCCACTTGGAACACGTACATATACCGGTCTATTTCTAAAATAGCAAAAGTTATTTTGAATAAAGAATTCGGTAGATAGATTCGTCCTAACATGCTTGAAAACTGTACTTTGAATCCCTGCAGTTACTTTCTGATAACCCCATATTGGTGCAACTCTCTGACATAATAAATCGATGTGGATAGGCGCTTCACTATTAAGGACGTAGTAAATAGCTGCCTCGGAATTAGATACACTTGGAGCACCCCTGTACTCTACGCTGCATTCCTTATACGTTACAAAACGATATTGGCAATCTGTTGCTTCAACAACTGGTTTTTCCTCAGAATATGTCTTGTCAGGCTCATTTTTTATGAGCTCATCTTTAAAAGTATATTTTCCCCCTTTTTTAATTTCGGTATCATGGAACTCATTTGTTTTATTGCTCGTTTTTGATTTATCTGCCTCACCCGAATCACTTGCCGTTGCAGTTAAATCGTCTGTGTAGGAAGACATGGCCTTTTGAATTGCTTCAATCAGCTTTTGTCCTTCTGTTATTGGATCCTTAATCCAATCGGTTGACCAAATCCGATATATCTTCCAACCCATTTTCTCGAGAACTTCCTGACGCAGGCGGTCGCGTTCACGTGCCGTTCTGGCCGAGTGATAGCTGGCACCATCACATTCAATGCCTAAGACAAACCGACCGGATAATGTCGAATGCTTGATAGCCATATCGATCCGATAGCCTGAACAGCCCACTTGTGTCGCCACGTTATAGTTCCGGTTTACCAAAAAATCATACACGGTTTCCTCAAAAGGCGAGTCATTCATGACCGTTTCCTGCGTTGTCATTTCCTGAGCCAGCGATATCGGACCTTTAATGGCATATTCAATATAGGAACGAAGCATCTTGACTCCTTCCGCCGAGGTTCTCTCAAGATCAATATCTGTCGGTTGTATAGACCCAACAAGTTTGACATTATACTTGGCACGGGTAATTGCTACATTTAGTCGGCGGTATCCTCCCTGGTTGTTGAGTGGGCCAAAACGCATATACATTTTTCCACTTGCATCTTTACCGTAACCAATACTGAAAATGATTGTATCGCGTTCATCACCCTGAACGTTTTCCAGATTTTTGATAAAAAATGGTTCATCCCGTTCTTCATTGAAGAAGGTCTCGAATTCCTGATGCGCATAGCGAAACTGCCGAACTGCCATATCAATTGCTGCCTGTTGACTTTGACTGAAGGCAATGATTCCCAACGAACGATCCGGGCGATTAAGTATATGGTCATGTATCAGCTCAACAACTTTTTTAGCTTCCGACAAATTTTGCCTTTTCCCACTTTCATAGAGCCCGTTTTCAAGATAAATGTATTCGACCCCAATATTCGGAGCCTTATCCACACTGGAAGGAAATGTTGTAAGTTCATTGTTGTATATTTTTGCATTTGAGAAAGCTATCAGGTGCTCGTGTCTGCTGCGATAATGCCAACGAAGCCATTGTCTGGGTAACACAGTAGACGTTTCGTCCAGAACGGATTCGTATGCATTAGTGTCATTGTAGACATCATCTTCCGAATCTTCATCAAAGTCCTCATCAGAGGTTGTTGCATTAAAGAAATTTGTTGGCGGCATCTGGTGATTATCACCGGCGATAATAATCTGCGAACCACGCAAAATGGATCCAATTGCGTCTTCCGTCCTTACCTGTGATGCCTCATCAAAAATTACAATATCAAATCGAAACGTCGATGCATTTAAATATTGGGATACCGACAACGGAGACATCATCAGGCACGGCTTCAAGGTCATTATTAAATTGGGAATCTCCTGAAAGAGCTTGCGGAGGGGCATAATTTTACGCTGCTTCTGAAGTTCGCGCCGTAGGATAGCAGTTTCATCTTTGGCAGATGTCATGCGATCCATGGAAGGAAGCCGTTCATTGACCTTGGCAACTATACGATATTTTGCAATTGTTAGTTGTTCCCGATCCAATTCGCAGAATGATTTAATGCTGTCCTCATGTGCTCTACGTCTAAATGCTGCAACTGCAGGGTGGCTTATGCCCATAGTATCAAGCCAAAGTCGATAGAATTGTTTCCGAAAAGCAGGCAAAAACAAATGCGGCGCTAGCCCAAGAGTCTCAAAATGTTCAACACAAACAGACAGTTCATTTTTACATATCTGAGTTCGACAGCTTTGGTAATCCACCCATTCTTCCAAATAGAAAAGTCCATTCAGAGCATTTCGCACTCTTTCGGCAGTCTGATCGAAGGGAACCGAAAGAAAAGGTGATGCATACTCAAACAATCCCAAAAACCATTTCCAAGTGTCATTGGCAGTAAAATTGATGCTTGAGATATCTCGTACGGTCTTTTGAGCCATTTCTCTAATACTCTGGCTATTGCAGTATTGCAGCTTTAGCGTATCAGAAAGATCCCATGCATTTGCACATGTTTTGAATTCGTGTGCCCAACTCAGACTGCTGATTACCCGGTTCCAGTCGGAGTCGGTGTCGGTATAGTATTCATTGAAGACACGCTTCAATTCATCGTGTTGATTTTCAAATGACTGTTCAATGCGCTGGTAAACGGTCAAGTCTGTTAAAGCTATGACATTTTCTGATAGGCTGACAGTATGTAGGGTCTGATTTGCCATGTTGATATCGATTTGATCCAGCTGTGCCAGTATGACAAGAATATTATCGATTTTACCAATTAAAAATTCGATTGAGAGAATCTCAAAACTGCTTTTGGTATATAAAGTAGTTTGAATATCATTCAATAATTCTGTGATATTAAGTCTCTCAAGGTTTGCCTTGATGTTTCCAATTTCCTGATAATCTATATTCTTATTTAATAACCGATTCTTGAATTCCGGCAAAAATTCTGATTTTGGCATGTTATCCATTATGGTTTGGAATGTGTCCAGTGTCATCAAAACCTGATCCCAATCAGTGAAATCTTCAAGATATAGTACCCCAAGAAAATCATGCAAACGATTAGCATTCATCAGAAACCATTCGTTTGCTTCGTTAATATTTCTTACATCCTGCAAATAACCAATAATCTGTTGATCATTTAGTCTGCTCGACGGATCCAGGCAAAGGCCTTTAATGTTTCTTTTATCTTTATGATATGCGGAATTGAATATTTTTAAAGAGGCATGAAACCGCGATATCACGCTCTTCTCATCAATCTTCAAGATATCCTTATAGAAAACGAGATAAAGTTTTTCACGAAGACTACTTTGGGTTATATAGTTCTGCTTTGCAGTTTTCACCAATTGGTAAACCGCTCGAAATGCATCCTTTTGAAACCAACATGGTTGAGGAGTAATCCGGACATCCAGACTTTTTGTTATATTCAGCATCTTTGTTATATCTGTGAGGGTTTGATAGTGTCCCAGATTCATTAATCCATTTAGTTGTTCATCATAGAGCAACGCCAAACGCAGCTTGTCAACCAACTCAATCATTATGTTTGTGAGGGATCCGTATTTCAGATAAATTGCATCCACAGTTGAGAACGTATTCCTGTTGATTTCTGCCTGAAGGCTTGAGACCAAATCCTGAATTTGTTTTAGACTTTGTTTTGCATCTAGTTCGAAAAAACTCTCCGCATAACTTTCCTTCAGCTTACCCGATATCCGTCGCGATTCACTTTGATCTTTCAAATATGTCTGCGCTTTTTCCATGAGCAGGTTTAAGTCCTCACTCAATATCCAGAGATCCGGTACACCTGGAGAGCGGCTGATTATTTCCAGTAAATGTGTCCATTGGGCAAGGCTACTTATAGAAACCGGGTAAGGCCATTTTTGCATGTTGATCATATCCTGAACAACCGTATTGAGATGTTCGATTTCGGGAAGCAGTATACGGCTGTTGGCTTCAATATTATGGCGAAGATCATAAGACACGCCTGACACGACAGAGTTACGCCAAGGGTTGGATTTAAGAGGTTCCGTCATATTTCCGGCTGATCGAGCCAGATCAGCGATCAGATTTTCCAGGATTGCCAAACGATTTTGGTCGATTTTTCCAACATTTGCTATCGGAAAAATGACTTCAGGAGTCTCCTTCAACTTTGCCAATTTGCCATAAACGTCAAAGATCGAACTTCCTAATGGTGCACATGGCGTATGCAATTCCTGATCAAACTGGTTGATATGTTCCCGTTCTGACTGCAGACGATTCAATTGGGCAATCGCTTCATCTCGAATTCGCTGCGGCTTATTTTCAAATGATCGGCGCAGCTCGGACAGCACTTCTTTTTTGTTGGCTTTGTGACTGTGCAGAGTCAGGCAGAATTGATCCAGACCAACTTGGGTCAAGCGATGTTTAACAACATCAAGTGCTGCCATTTTTTCGGAAACAAAAAGCACTTTGCGGCCATCCGCCATTGCTTCTGCAATTATATTAGTGATTGTCTGACTTTTACCGGTGCCGGGTGGTCCCTGAAGTATAAAACTGACGCCCTTTTTGGAATTCAAGATAGCATCTTGTTGGCTTGCGTCTGCATCAACAACTTGATAAGTATCAATGGGTCGAGTCAATTTATCGTGATCAAATGAAGCTGATCCAAGGCCATCCGGAGCCAGATCATTTGAGCAGCCCGAAAGTGCCCTAATAATAGGATTCTGCAAAATCAATTCCTTGTTGAGATCAAGATCGTTGTACATATTGATTTTTAGAAACGAGAGAAAACTTAGATTCGTTTCTTCCTCAACTGTCCAATGCATCCTAATAATCAGTTCACGGACTTGCCTGAAGTAATCAGTTAAATTACCATTATCCGTATCAAACGGCGGGAGATCCAGTCCAAAGCTGTTCTTTAATTGAAACGCAAGCGTTGGGTTGATTACAATTTCATCTTCATGGATGCTTAATGTGAAGGGTGAACTGATTGATTCCAACTTCAGACTTACTGGAACAAGAACAATTGGAGATTTGATCCAATTGTCAGGTTGTCCCTCTTCCGTCCAAAGGATAAATCCAAAAACGAGGTAGAGGACATTTACACCCTGTTCCTCGATCGAAGTCTTAGCATTATCGCGGAGATTGCGCAGTGTTTTTTGCATATCAGATATTTCTCTGTCGCTTTGAATATCTCCAGACTGTATGTAATCATACGTGTCATCATCAAAATCATTTTCTGCATTATCCATAGGCAGTGGAAATGAAAGAGTCCGTTCTTCCTGAACCAACAACCTATAAAGTTCGTATATATTAGGCTGTGTGATTTTCAGATTGGATCTCTTTGTTTCCTTAAAATTAATCAATTTGTTCCGTTTGCCAAGATCCAATAAACGTTGTTTCCATTTTTCGATTCTTGTTTCAATCTGATTCACAATTGATTCCTCATATCTATTTCATTTTCAAAACAATTCAACGAATAAAAGTCATTATATAAATTATTGTGCATCATATAATTGTATAATTCTATTGTTAATCTTTTAACATATAGTTCTTTAATCATCTTATTACAAGAATATCCTTAAAATACATGCTTTCTTCGCTTCTAAATTTACAATTTCTATTTTTTAATATATCAAGGAGCATAATTTGTATTTTATTTTCTGCGTTTCTTTGCTATTTATCCTTTTTGCTTTATTTCATCTATAGCATTCTGGAAGCAAAAAATGAAAAATTCTCGATTTTCAATTGCTTTGTTTGATAAATATAATTTCTTAAACTGTCTTTTTTCATTTTCTCCATATAGCTTTTCTATATATTGATATTCCCAATACTTTGCATCAATCGTTGCTTTATATAAATCTATCAGCAATTCGTATTTTGTTAAATTAGTTTCTTTATCATCAATAAAAAACATTGTATCTTCAAGTGTTGAAGTACAGAGATCAACGCGTTCTACAAATAGACCAACTTCATTTTTGTCAGGCTGTCCGTTATTTGCTTGATATTCAGGTAGAATAACATTTTCAAACAATTTACTTATGCAAGCTATTATTTTTTGCGTAAAATATACGTTGAAATCTGCAAAATATATTTTTGTTTCGGATTCAAACAGAGACAAAATATAAACTAGTTCATCCATATAAAAAGAAATTCCTAATGCTTCTTCTTCATCGAGATTTTCCTCAAAATGCTTACATCTCAAATCAAATTTTGCGTTTACTAATTTTCTTATTTCTACAATTGATAAATCTGAAATATGTATTTGTTGATTTTTTGGAGAATATAAAATTGCATTAGAAAGACAATTAGTTGCTTCAACAAAGTTGATATTTGAAAAAGACGTAGGCCAACCTATGGACTGTCCCTTAATTAACAACGCTAAATAGTTCTCAGAATCCTCTTCCAATATAAAGTTACAATATTTTATAGATTCAACGAAATCTTCATTGGCGTATGCTTGTTCGGCTAAGTACAGTTTTTTAGTAATAGATTGTGAAGGGGGAGTCTCAATACTCTCTGCTTTATTATCAGGTAGAACTTGTGAGCCACAAATTAAGCAATAACCTTTTTTTTTCGTGTAATCTAGTTGGATATCCCCGCCACAAGTTGGACATGTATCTGCTATAAATGACATTACCTTTTCCTCCAATAGATTGTTATTAATATTTCATAATGATCGAAAATCTATTCTGTGATGACGCTATTTCAAAATCAATCTATGTTGTTTCTTGATAGTCTGTTGCAAAAGTCGTTTCATGCTGCTTCTCTATAATATATATATTTCGAACAACACAATGCTTTCATTAAAATATTACTATCAATTTAACATACATATTCAGAAAATAACCAAGCTTGTAATAATTTTAATATTTTCGTACCCAATGGCGTACCCAATATTAGTTATGCACAATATTCTGTCCCATTTTTGTCGCATCAACGATTTATTCTCTAGCGTCTTTGTCTTTTTACTAATTATTATGAATTTTTCAGAACATTTGTTCTTGACAGTACTCTTCTCCGCCTCTAGAATATGATTAAAACCGAACGAACGTTCGAGAAAGAACAACATCCAAATGTAGAATTGAGGAGGGGACCGTAATGGACAAACCAGACATGAACCTGGACAAGATAGTTTCCATTTGCCGACTGGAGAAGAAGCATAATGTGAAGCTGTACCACCAGACCAAATTGTTGCTTGAATTGTACCTCAAGGTTGTCTGGAGTGTCGAAAACAGCCTTTACGATCTCGAGTCGACGGCCACCGATTTCGGAAGCCAGCGGATCCAGGATCTT
>Ga0209540_10000604_pt1 | contig 32374 bp, 35 predicted proteins | sample BarGraIncu01121A_FD_184501 | JGI IMG/M metagenome (GOLD analysis project Ga0209540, IMG submission 184501) | Arctic peat soil microbial communities from Barrow, Alaska - Barrow Graham LP Incubations 011-21A (SPAdes) (version 2) | ecosystem: Environmental > Terrestrial > Soil > Wetlands > Peat... | reverse complement strand
CCGAAGTGCGTTCGCCCGAAACGATGGATGCGACGATTCCCTCCCTCCGAGCTATATCGTCCGGATGGCTGATCCGCTGCCACGTCGCGAGTTCGCCGATCTCCTCTCGCGTGTAGCCGACCATCTCGAGGAACGCGTCGTTCACTTCGATCTCGCCCGACGGCTGCGTGATCGACCTCGCCACAGCCGAGTGGTCGAACATGTACCGGAACTTGTCTTCGCTTTCGGCCAGGGCCTCCTCGGCGTTCCTCCGCTCGGTGATGTCGCGCAGCAGGACCTGGATCGCCTTGACGCCCTGGTCGAGGAAGGGCGAGGCGGTGGCCTCGACGTCCACGGGCGTGCCGTCGAGTCGGAGGATCCGCACCTCGACGAGCGGGACCTCCTCGCTGTCCACGCGGATGCGTTCGCGAACGAGCGAGCGGGAGTCGGGGTCGAAGAGATCGAGGGCCGTCTTGCCGAGCAGATCCTCAGGCGAGGGGACCCCGAACAGCTTCGCGGCCGCCGGGTTCGCGAGCACGACCTTGTCCTCGCGGTTGACGAAGATGGCCAAAGGCGAGCTCTCGGCCAGCGTTCGGAAGCGGGCTTCGCTCTCCCGCAGTTCCTGCTCGGCCTGCTTGCGCTCGGTGATGTCCTGATTGTTTCTCACTGATTCCGCCCCTCAGCGAACTCTACTCGCGCCGAATCGGCATCCCGATCCCACTCCCCGCAGCCAAACACTGAATCCTCCCACAATGTGGATACACCCCCCCGAAACGGGATAAGAGTGCGCCCGGCCGGCTCACGAAGTCACACATGAAGACAAGCTGAGGTGGTCAACTTTTCGATTGACGAACACAGGGCCGGTGCCGGACGTTTCTGTCCCTCTTGGGCATGTATCGGCGAATCACAGCCGCGGCTTGACCCGAACTGCCCGAGCGGGGATGTGGGCCTGACGCGCCGTTCGGGCGCAAGACAACCGACGGCGACCGGGCAACCCCGATCCCGAGGTGTGACCTTCCTTACGGCACAGTCACTACGCATTCGCGTTGGTTGTGGATGCGTCCTGTTTCTACGACCAAGTCGCTACGTATCCGCGCCAGATGTGAATGCAGAGCCTTGGTACGACCCAGAAGCTACGCATTCGCGTGAACCGTGAATGCGTCCTGTTTCTACGATGCATCCGCTACGTATTCGCTCAGATTCGTGGATGTGACCTGCTCCTACGGCACAGAAGCCACGTGTTCGCCAACGCTGCTCCCGCAACGAGCCACCAAGCGCCAATCGCTACGCATTCGCAAGGGCCTAGGCTGGCAGAAGCCCGCATCGGGATCCGGGTTACTCGACCTTCGGGTTAGACACTCTGTGACCTTCGGGGGGTGGACCCGAGGTGCAGACCCGCCAACGGCAGACGAGTGGCACCGGGCCGGGCAGCTCAGCCCGAACGCGAAGCACCCAGGCGCCTTGCAAGCGCGTTCACCCTGCGACGCCGAACTGGCGAGCCGTCGAGTTCGACCCGAGTGGCGAGCGCCTTCAGCCTCGCGCTGAAGTCACCGAGCGCCGCGGGATCTGGGACGCCCTCGCCTACCGCCTTCTCAAACTCCGACAGATCCGCTTCGAGCTTCCGCCTCTCCGCCGCCCGTTCGGCCATGAACGGATTGTCCGCAAGAGCAGGCTCGAGCGGGTTCAGGGCAATGCCGGAAGGACTCGAAGCGCGACTGGATGGCTTCGGTATGGCGCTCTCGGAGACCTGTTCCACGACGTCCGCCACAATACCGACGAGCGGGTTGTTCGCGAAGAGCAGCGGTAGGAAGACGCCGGCCCTCTCCAATAGGTCCCCGTGGTCAAGAGTGCCCGCTACCACGCTGGTTGCGGCCGGGATCACCGGGCTATCCCCTGTGGAATCGTAGCGGGCGCCCACCGCGCGCATGAACCCCTCTGCATTCCCGTCGTATGCTCGCACCTCGGCAGGAACGGTGGTAAGACTCTCGCAGCAGACGACGCCACGCATGACCCCATCGATCGGCAGGCCGCGTCGCCAAGCGTTCACGGTAAGACGAGTGATCTTTCCGGCGTAGTCGCGATTGAGGACTTCCACAGCGACACGCAGTGGCAGCTCGCGCTCGACGGCCATCTCCATGCCGCGGCGCTCGGCGTCATCGAACTTCCGGTCCACGGTCATCTCAGCTGCCTGAGAAACGACGACCTCCTTCACTGCAGGGGGCCACAGCTTGGGAAGCGCGAAGTCTATGACGGCCTCGCCTGTCTCGGCATCCCAGCGGCCGACGAGCTCGACCGAGTCCGGGGCATAGTCGCGCAAGGAGTACCCGGCGCAGGCTTCAACAAAGGATTCGACGGTAGGCGCGAAGCCGTTTGCGTAGTCCGCAAGCGCCTCCTCGAACATCGAGGATAGCGAGGCGATCTCCTCCGCGCGCCGCGCGATGGCCGCTTTGTCCTTGGCGTGCTGTGACACGATCCTGACACGCGTGGCGAGGACGTCCTCAGCGCGCGACTCGATGCTCCCCACCTTCGCTTTCATCGACGAGACCGAGTGCATGATCACCTTCGCGTGCAGCCCGGCCTCACGGACGGGGCCCTCCGCGCACCTCTCGAGCTCCGCCTGATATGAGCGCTCGAGATCCTGCTGCCATAGAACGGTCCTCTGCTCGTTGACGGACTCTTGGTACGCCTGCGCCCTCTCCTGCAACGCGGCCTTACCCGCAAGTCTCTCCCTGATGCTGCCCGTGCTCACGGCAGTAACGGCCTCATCGATGTCCATCGGCCGGAAGCTGCCGGGCGGGATGCGGCGCCGCCCCATGAACTCATCGTGCGGTGGGCAGTAGTATCCCAGCGGGTTCATCCGCTCCTGCATAAACGCAAGGCGGGCGCTGCTAAGAGGAGGTAGGGGCGGCGGGTCGCCCGGGTCAGCCGGCGATGGCCCCAGAACGGACTCCACCGCCGGACCGACACGCAGGGAACGACCCAAGCCCATGTACTCGATCCTGGCCGGGTGCGCGTAGCGGTCGGCCGCAGCGCGGCACTCGCGCGTGAACTGCTCAGCAGCCTTCTCCAGGCCCTGGAGCTTCTCGACAGACTCGCGCCGCTCGGCGAGCTCCTGTTGACGAGCTTCGGCCTCCAGCTTCGCGCGCTCGAGGCGGAGTTGCTCACGTTCGGTCTTCGACTTCTCGGCGCTCTCGACTATCTCCCGCCGGCGCTCCGACTCGACTAGGCGGTTCTGGTGGGCCTCGGCCCTCGCTTCCTCCTCCTTCATGGCCCGCGTCTGCCGCTCAAGCTGGTCGTACGCGTGGGCGGCGACGCCGAATTTCGCGCGCTCCCTCTTCGCATCGTCCCTCGCCTTGGCCATTCGGTACGTCTCGCGGCTCCGATACTGAACGTTGTTCAGTTCCATGTCCCACCAGGTCATCGCGGCTCACCGCCTTCCGTGCCGCCGACCACCGCGAGCGTCTTCTCGCGGTCCGCCGCGAAGTTCGGGATGTCACGGGTCGAGCGCTCGAACAGCTCGTAGAGCCGGTTCCAGCGACCATCCGTGAGCAGGTGCCAGTTCCCCAGGCGGTACACATCCTCGGGGTACTGCATCGCCATCAAGATGAACACGTTCTCGAGCCCCGCGGCGGACATGCGGTCGGCCACCCGGTTGACGCCATGGGCGTCTCCGGCGTCGCTGCAGTTCCTGAGGTCGAGGAGCAGAGAGGCGAGTTCCTCCTCAGTGCCCTTGAACGTGCCCTCAATCGTCTGGAGCAGCAGGAACCGCTCGTAGTCCTCTGGCGAAAGGACACTCCGCATTTCATCCGAGGTCAGATTCGGGGTCACGAGGAAGCGCCCTTCTTTCGACACGACAGCAGGACGGCTGTGGGGGCATCGGGATGCCGTCGCAACCGACGGTGGCCCCCGCGGAGCACGATAGGACCGCAGCCGCCCTCACGCAATCCCTCCTCGTTTGCTCGGACACCGGTTCTCCCCCATGATTGCGACCGAGTGGGCCATCACGGCGCCGCACCACTCCTCGGGCGCATCGTACGCGGGAGGCCTGACATGCGTGACGTCGTCACCATCGCACCGCTTTCGGCCGAGCCCTCGGTCCACGACGCCACGCTCGCCCTGATCGCCTCCGAACTCGGCGATGGGTACGTCACACTCGAGAACATCCGGGCCTACGCGGCACATGACGAGGATCGCGGCGGAGCCATCGCGTTCGTCGACGGAGAAGTCATAGGCGTGGCGCTCGGGGGACCGGCCACGCGACGGACCTCCGCTGCGGCACGAGCCCTGGGGGTGACTCCATCGGAGCCCGCTGCCGAGGTGCAGACCGTGGTCGTCGAGCGAGGCCGGCGGCACAGGGGTGTCGCCGGAGCGCTCCTCGTCCCCGTGCTGTCAGAGCTGGCTGCATCGGGCTTCGCCAGCGTCCTGGCGGTCGTATGGCTCTCAGGCCAAGACGAGTCGACCGACCTCTTTCGCTCAGCAGGATTCAAGCACCTCGGCGACTCACCCCGGCACTGGTGGCAGGACAGCATCGATCGCGGCTACGACTGTCCCTCGTGCGGCAACCCGTGCCAGTGCACGGCGGCCATCTGGGCGCTGGATGAGCCCGCGGACGACCTTGACGACGGTGCGCCCCGATAAACACGTGCCTCCGTGAAGCGGCTCTGGCAGCGTTGATCGTGGTAATCGCGCTGCCCGGATGTTCGAGGAACGACGTTCCCGCTCCGCCATCACCCGGAGCGCTCGAATCAACGGCCGCAATCGTGCCCGAACGATCGGTCATTGAGACTCCGGCCATGTACCGGCAAAGCGGTGACGAGATAGCGGCGCGCTCCTTCGTCAGCCACGACGAGGGTTGGGCCGTGGGTACGACCGACGGCCTCTGCAGTCTGATCCTCCACACAAGCGCTGGCGGGCATTGGACCGTGCAGATGCGCGATGGTGCGGGCTTCCCGTTCGTCGGCGTGGACTTCGTAGACGGCCTTCATGGCTGGGCGGTCGCGAGCTCAGGAACCCTCGTAGGCTCGATCATCGCCACAGTTGATGGGGGTAGGACGTGGCGCACCCAAGGCGAATACGGACCGCTGACTACGGTGGAGTTCACGGACCTGCTGCACGGAACCGTCGAGGGATCCGACGGTGACAGCCCGCAGCGGCCGCCCGCCTGCGCCGTCGCAGCGGACGTCGCTGGAGCTGCCGCCGCCGCCCCAAGGCCTGAGAGCCACCAGGATTCCCACTGCGGACTGGGCTCCGCTGGTGGCGATCTACCGTCAAACGATGGACAACGCGTCCGTCACCGACGGATGGAACCTGTATCAGCGCTGGAGCGCGGATCTCGAGCGCGATCACAGGCGCCCCGTGCTTGCCTAGGAATCGGACGCGGCCCAGCGCCCTATGTTCAGAGTCCAGCAAGGCACTGGCTTGATCCCCGGGTCCGGAAGACTCCGTGCGATCGAGAGGCGGCGTGACCTGCAACCGCCTACTCCGCCCCCAGCGTTTCTGCGAAGACGACCGGAGGACTCAGCGGAAGACTCCGGTACGTGCCATCCCGCGCGAACAGGTACACCGGGTGGAAGTCGTCCACTCCGGGAGCTGGCCAATCCGCATTCAGGCTGCCGACCGCCCATCGCCCATCCTTTGACACGTCTAGGGCTCCCCAGTCCCAGAACGGTTGCGGTGCGTCGGAGCGGCTCGCTTCGCCAGGAGGGCTCGGAACCCTCATCGAGCCCTTCCAACTGTCGGTTTCCGAGAACACGGCGTAGCCATCGGACCTCTGCCCCTTGGGCGCACGCTTGGTCGTCCCACTCGCGAGGTCGAGGACCCAATCCCCCTCGAGCTCAGGGTCGTAGACGGTGAAGACGAAGCCGCCCCCGGCCCATCCAACGGGCTCTACTTGATCGAACCCGTCTTGCTGCCCCATGATCTCCGCCGCGTCCCGGACTTGCCTGCTGCGCAGGTTCACGAACTCGATGTCTTGGGAGTAGGCGCCGTCCCACCGCCCGGGCGAGAGAATCCCGATCCAATCGCCACCCTTCTGCAGTAGCAGCGGCCAACCGGAGCCGACTCCGGGAACGAGCACGCTGATGCTCCCGCTCGCGGCGTCGAAGAGGACGAGATCGCCATCGGACACCCCTACGATGCGAGGTGGCGCGGAGGTCGCGATGGAGGCCGGCGTCGCGGAGCTGTCGACGGCTCCTGCGGCTGGCCGCGGAACCTCTCCGGTGCCGGCCTCTTGGACGACTCCGGCGCAACCCAGAAGCACGAGCGAGCTGACGAGCGCAACAAGCAGCGCCGCGATGATGACCATGCGCTTCCTGGCGCCGGACGGCTCAGCCATTCCCTTCACCCGCTCTCCAAACCGGCGTCTCTACCCAAGGATTCCCCGCATCCACGGCAGGACTGTGTTGAAGAACCAGATGACCAGCTCGATCGCGACCAGCACGAAGTAGATGATGATCAGCCACTTCAGGATGGTGATCGCACCTGTGACGGCCATCACCGCCCCGGTGGCCACGTTCGCGAAAACGTCGCCTGCTGTCCTGCGCGCGCGGGCAGGCTTGGCCGCAGTGGGTGGCGTGACCGGCACTGTAGGCTTGGGAGCGGAGGGGGCCGCCGGTGCCGGGCGCGGAGGCGCTTGGGGCCGCGGAGGCGCTTGGGGCGGCGTCTCGGCTCGAGTCGCAGAGGGAGGTCGCGGTTCAACTCGAGCCTTCGGAGGCGATGACACCGTCCGGATCTTCGACGGGTGTGCGACGAAGTAGTCCCTGGCCTCGTTGAGGAGCGTGGCCGTCATCTCGTCCCCGCCCTGGACGTCCGGGTGGAAGTTGCTCATCGCCTCGCGATACTGGCGATGAACCTCGTCTAGATCGGCAGTCGGGGTCAAGTTCAGCAGCCGCCGGTACAGGCCTACTCGTTCCTCTGAAACCTCGGCCCCCACGGCGTCTGCCCCCTCCCCGACCGTACAGAGAGTAGCAGGAGACGCGCGCTGGAGCGACCGTCGGGACGTCTAGACGGGCACTCGGGGGGCGGGGGGCGGCATGCGCTCCGCGGCAAGAGACAAGGTCGCCCGACGGCCATCCCGCTCCGGACTCAACCCAGGATTGGGGAAGCCATCCAGTAGCGGACATCCCTCCTCTTGAGAGGATGCTCCGACGCCGTCCTCCAACCCCAGATCCCGCACGGCCTGCCCTGGTAGCCGGTCAACCGCCGCCCGGTCCGCGGAGTCACCGAGGGCGACCTGCGTCCCCGCTCGAAGACGCTGCCGCATAGGGTGCTTGGCCCCGTCGCGAGTCGTGGCGACATGAGACTGTCGACCGCGCCCAGTCTGCCCTATTCGGCCCCCGTCCCGCACCGGCGCGGTCGGGTAGATGAGCACTGCTTCTCCGCTCCTGAGTGTCCATGCCAGTTGATCTACCGTAAGCGGCTGATCGTGCACCACGCACTCACAGCCGGCCGCCTCTATGACGTCGCGATAGTGCTCCCCGTGCCCCTTGCCATCGGAACTCGACACCACATGCACCGGCAGCGGGACGCGCTTCGGCAGCTGATCATCTTCGACCAGCAGGAGCTGCGACGCAGGCGGACGATACCGACGGTCGCTGAAGTCGTGGATCTGGATGCCTGCCTTCTCCAGCTTGGTGCGGGCGGTCTTGCCATCTGTGCCCACGGTCTCCGGATTGACACCCAAGAAGGCGCCCACGACCGCGATCACCTTCTTCGGCGGCAGATGCCACTCGGCCTCACTCATATCGACGTGCACGGCGGCGTAGCTCTGTCCGCCCTTCTTCCTGTCGGGATTGCCCTGCCATGACAACAGCCACCCTGCGTTCACGTCGGACGCCACCTCCGCCAAGGATGAGGGCGGCTCAGCCCCCCAACGTAGGCCCAGCAGACAGGGGAAATCGACAATCGACCGGACTGCAGCGCGTCGAGCGCCTGCCCGACTTGGCTCCTTGTGAACGAGAATCCTTCGGCGAAGTCCACGGATTTGGATTGGTTCGGATCCAACTCCAGAACATCCTATCAACAAGTCGCAGACACCGGTCGAGAATCGGCGTCAGGCACGTAGGTCAGGCTAGTTCGCGAGTGGGACCCGAGGCCGGGTTGGGGAAGCCGTCCAGCAGCAGGCATCCCCCCTCTCGATAGGACGCCCCCATCTCATCCTCCAACCCCAGATCTCTGACGGCCTGCCTCAGCAGCCGATCGACCGCCGCCCGGTCCACCGAATCGCCGAGGGCGACCTCGATGACTCCGCCGTCACGGTAGTCGTAGTTCGCCGTGAAGAATCCGACAAGGCGCCTGGCGTCGACAATGGTGGCGGGAGTCCGGAGGAAGACGTACTGCTCCGCTCCCAGGAACACCTCGCCCACATAGATGGGGGCATCAGGTGCCTGGGATGCCATCGTCTCTCGCAGCCGCTCGATGTAGTCGGGTTCCACGTCGTCCTCGACCCAGAGCTTGGCCGCCTGTTCGCCCGAGTCAAGAAACTCCATCACGGGAACGAGCGGGTCCTGGCCTGAGTTGATGAACACCACATCCGCCATTGCTCCCCCGATCAATGCCTCGTGGCACCAAGCCCTTGAAGTTTAGTATACCTGCTGACTGCGCCCACAGAAACGTCTGGACGAGCGACGCACTCGGCCACCGGGCGAAGGGACAGCGTAGAGGGCCTGTGCCTCCGAACTGCTGCTCGCTTGGTACTGGGCACGCACCCGACTCGACGACCGTCGCGCTGTCCACGCGATGGCCCTCGGGGGATGGACCCGACGGTCAATGGCGACACATCAGGCACCGCTTCTGATGCCGAGTCTCTTCGCGAGAGCATTAACCCTGATGCGCTGGTCAGATGTGCCATCGGCCCTGACTTGCTCCGCCAGGGACTTCAGTCTGAGGCTGAGTTGCGCCACGGAGACAGCATCTGGCACACCCGGGCCTACCGCATTCTCGAGAGCCACGAGTTCCCCCTCGAGGCGGGACCGCAGAGCGTCCCTCTCACACATGACGGGTGGCACCGGGGGCTCCGTTTGGACGGCGAATTCGGGGACTGCGCGCGTCTGCCCAGCAGGGCTGCCAGTCCAGTCCAATGGGCGCTCCTCAAACACCCAACCTTGCTTCCCGGCCCGGAACTTCGCGTTGGCGGCCGCCTCCTCCGCCGTATCGCCCCACGCCCGCTCGGTCCGACCGGTGGAGGGATCACTCATCTTCACGTGCCAGCGATCCCCATCGCGCACGGAGTTCGGCTCGCGAACCAACGGCCAGGACCGACAGATCGGCGGACCGACTGGGCGTCGGTTGCGCCGCCGGCGTGTGAGGTACAACCGGCAGCACTGCAGACTCCGAAGTTTCAGTCGGCCCTCCTGCGTGCGCGGCCCCATTCGAGGCCACTCGACGCCGCACTCGTCTACGATTCGATCCCTCTCTAATCAACCTGCTCATGCGTGGTAGGAGCGAGACCACGACGATGCATATGCCTGTGGTGATAAGGATCGGAGCCGCGGGTGCCCAGCTGTCGAGCGGGCCCGAGACGTGCTGCGCAGAAGGTCCATCCATCTGTCTGATGAAGTTGTCCAGCCCTCGAACGAATGGCACGAACCACGCCAGCAGAAGGCCCAAGAGCGCGACGATGATTCCGAGGATGATCCCGAGCGCAGCTACGACCTCGAGATCCAGCGACACGCTGCCGCCAGGCTCGGAGTAGTCGGCATCGATGAAGGGAACCCGCCCACGCGGAGCCGACGTCGACGCACCCCCGGTCTTTCGGGCGCGCGACCGCTCGAACTGGCGCATCTCCTTGTCGGACTGCTTCTCATAGCCGCGCGCGATGATCTTGTCGTCGCGGGCCGACTGCGCGCCGTTCCACTTATCCATCGCCTTCTTGGACCGAAACTCCTTGTAGTGGAAGTTGCCATTCGGGTCTGTCCACCCCGAACCCCACGGCGACCTCACGACCATCTCCCACACCTCTCCAACGGTCCGCGCAGCCGAAGGTGCCGGCACACTAGGCGGATAGGCTGCTAGGACGAGTGCGGCGTCTGCATTGGCGTGCGGCCAGGTGGCGCCTCGGCGAGGACCCCCCCCCCCGGCAATCAGGCCGTCGCCGCCTCAATCTTGGCGAGCGATTCGCTCGCGCACGCGGAGACCCACTCGTTCGCATCGGACTTGCTCAATACGGATAGCTTCCCGGACGCGCCGGTATCCGGGAGCGCGCCAAGTGCCACGGCCGCAAGGCCTCGTACCCGGTAGTCGGGGTCATCGAGCAAGGGAAGCAGCAGGCGCGAATCTGGCCGCGCGGGAAGACCGAGGTCAACAACGCAGTAGTCGACGAAGTCGCCCGTCTCCAGGAAGCCGCCCCATTCGGATAGATCGGCGACTCGCTCAGGGAAGGTGCGGCCGCACTGCCAGCACGCAAGCTGGAATTCTGCGTCCTCGTACTCAAAAGGCTCGAAGACGACGGTTCCGGGATCTACGTCGTATTCCTCATCCTCGTCGCCGTCGAGAGGCGTGTAGGTACCGCCGTTCGGGAAGTACTCGGCATCACAGTCTGCGAACAGGACCATCGACCCATTGTCGACCAGGCTCGCGCCGCACGCTGGGCACAGGCGCCAGTCCCGAACAGCGTCGGCTGCGTCGGTTGAGGAGCTGTGACTACGGCTGGGTTTCGTGTCGCTGCTCACAGCAATCCGTCTCCTTTGAACGACACATCGATCGCAAATCCGCACTTCTCGCACTTCACGTCGCCGATCGGCTCATAGTGATACGAGACCATCACGGGGGTCACTACGTGGCCCAAGGGACTGATGACGCTCGCCTCGCACGTCCGGCGGACGCGTAGCTTGAAGGAGCGGTTCCGCAGTGTGGCCCCGCACTTCGGACACGTTGCGCTTGCTTGTCGCGCCTCTGGAGGCGGATCCGCAGGCACGGGACCGGACTTCGATTCGGGACTCACGGCCGCCACGTGTGTCCACGCTGCTGTGCGGCGCTCGATGTCTTCAATCGCCAACTGAGCACCCTCCCGCGTGTACTTGCTGCGATCGGAGAGCGCAGCCCGCAGGGCTTCGACGTCGCGACCCGGGCGGCCAGCAAGTCCGAGCGAACGGGCGGCCGCCCATCGGCCGTCGGCGGAGCCGGTGCCCAGTATCCTGAAGAGCCACTCGTGAGCCTGCTCGTTGCCTGCGGCATACAAGCCTGCGAGAGCTCCGGCTTGCGTGATCTCGTCGCCCGACTCCGCTGCACCACGTAGTGCGACAAGTGCTTCGGGCGAGCCGACTAGACCGAGCACGACGGCGCAGGTCCGGCGCGTCTCAAAGTCGGGGTCGGCGATGTGACCTACCAAAGCCTGCACGACGCCATCTGTCCGCACTGCCGGTAGCCTCTCGGCCGCATGTTTGAAGAGCACGGCTGAGCACCACGCCCTGCAGCCGCGCGAGTGGTTCGACAGCCCAGTCAGAAGCGCCGGAATCGCGCTCGCGCCGGCATCCGCTAGCTGCTCCGCTGCACGCCCCTGCGCATCTGCGTCCCTCGACGCAAGCGCCCGGAGGGCTTCGGCCAAGACCGGCGAGAGCTCCGGAGTGCCTTCAGCATGGGCAGGTGAAGGATGCGCCACGGTGTCCGCGAGCGGTGCTTCCGTGGGCTTCGCGCTCGACTCCGCGGCGACGCCCGCCACTTCCCGCGCGGCCTTCAAATCGCCTTCGAACTGCGGCTCGGGTGGCCGCACGTCTGAGGACGCGAGCACGTTCCGCATTTCGTTGTCGATCTCGTCGGGCCAGAGTAGCGCGCGGTACGTGACCGCAGCGAGCCTGCAGGAGTGCTTGGCAGGGCGCGACGAGGACGCGCTCCCGGAGCACCTACAGCAGTCAAGCTTCCTCAAGTAGGCACCGGGCGTCAACAAACACCCCGCCCCATCGCGATCGATGTCGGCAGACGCGTAGAGCAATCGGACGCTCCGCCAGATCACGAGGTCGTTGCTCGATCGTGCGGCCCGCATGACCGCCCAAGCCACCGCCGGGCTGTCGAAGATCACTGTATGCCCTTCGAGCAGCTCCGAAACGTGTGCTACAGCATCCTCGCCATCGTCCATGATCGCGAGCAGGACTGTGCGCGCCCTATCTGAGAGCGAGTTGAGATAGGTGTGTTCGATGTTGCTTTGTAGCTGCTCCTTCTGCTGACCAGTGAGTCGGAGGACACGCAGCCACTCCATGTCGCGGAAGTCCCGCAACGGGCGCCCCCAACGCGCCCGCTTGTCCCTTGCGATGATGCGGAAGCTCTCCACGACCCGGTACGGCCTCATCCCGGAGAAGATGTCCAGGAGGGCGCGGATCCGGTCCCGCGAGGAGACCGCCCTGACGAGTCCTGCGCAGACTTGGGCCTGTTCCCGGTCCACCTGCCTCAGGTCATGCGAGAGCGCCAGGTCGACCAAGTACGCGACCTGGGACTCCGACAGCACGTTGTCGCGGATCATCGCTGCGATCACTGCGTCGAGCCCGTAGCAGCCTGTATAGTGGTCACCCCATCGACCGCTGTCGAGAGCCAATGCCGCGAGCCCGCTCGCGACGGCCTCGGCCGGGTAGTCGGCGAGCGCGTCCAGCTGTTCGGGTTCAGCGTCATCCGCGTCGACGTCGAGGACCTCAGCCACGAGACGCTCCACCTCGTCAGTGTCCAAGGACGGTGCGAGAGGGGCGGCGGCAACGCTCGAACCTGCCTCCAGCGCTTGCGCGCCACGTTTCAGGCTCTCCGGCCAGCTTCGAAACACCATCGTGTCCCGACCAGTCGGTTCCCTTCGCATCTCGTACTTGAGGCCGGCAACAGCATCGAGCACACCTCGGATCTGCGTCCATTGGCCAGCTGCATACTCGAGGAACTCGGCTGCAACGACCGGGTCATCCTCCCAGACGAAGTTGTCATCCCAGTACTCCCAAGCCTCTTCTCGGTCGTCGTCGTAGGTATCACTGTTCTCGTCTAGACCGAACTTCTGGCGCCCCTCCGCATCGATCCATCGCTGGAACGACTTATCGACGTACTCCTCGAACGCCTCCTCGGTGCCACTGAAGCGCGCTACAACGACCCGTCCGGAACCCTCGGCCTCCGTCACAACCGCCAAGAACGGGGACTCCGTGGGCAGGAGACCATCGTCGTATGCTCCCGAGGCACAGGCCACAGCGACTCCTGTCGGCCAGACGAGCGGTTGCAGGAACTTCGCAAGGCTGCCAGCCACGGCGTCGAGGTTCTCCGTGGGTGCGCTCAGCACGAGTGGGGAGCCTGGCCCGGCAGACTCTCCTATGGCAAATGCCGCAGACGCGGCGACCGCAATGGGTCTGAGGAAATCGGCCACTTCGGTCGCGCCAGAGACTGAAGCCGCAGCCAGACCCTGAACAATCGCGGCCCCACCTTCGCCAGGAGCCAGTTCCGTCAAGAGCCGACGCGCCTCGACCAGGTCGTTTCGCGCACACGCCTCAAGGAACCTTGGCTCGTCCACTCATCAGCCCCCCTGAATCTCACGTCTGCAGCCAGAAGACCACTCGATTGGCGAGCCACTTCGCGGTCATGATGCGCTTCGACGTCCCCGGCGCCCCCCGGCCATGCCGCGTTCCGTTCGAGCCATTTGCCGAAGCCTAACACGTCGGGGGTCTGCCAGAGCCAAGCCGACGCCGCCCCGCGCTCCCTCACCAGCCCGCTACCTCATCCGCAGCGGACGCGTTCAGCGCTTCGAGAACCAACCGCTTGTGTTCGGGCGTGTTGAACGCACCCGCGCTGAGCCAATCGCGAGACGTCTGATGGTGCCCTTCACAGAAACTCGCATCCGCCGCGGTGAACCAGTCGGCGCTCCGGGCATGGGTGCGAGCCAATGCGTGGAGCAGGTCGAGCTGATGGAGTTCCACGACGGCGTCACAATCCACACTCTGTACGAAGGCCGCGCGCGTTGCCCGCCTCACCACTTCAGCGAGTTCCGCACCTGTCAGACCGCGGCTCAGTCCAGCTAGGCTCGCGGTGTCGACGTCCGCAGATACCGGAACGCGGTGCAGCGCGATGTCCCAGACGGCTTTGCGGGCGCGCTCGTCCGGCAGACCCACGTACATCATGCCGTCGACTCGTCCGGCTCTGCGCATCGCCGGATCGAGCAGCCACGGCTGATTGGTCGCGAGCACCACTGCCACCCCGTCGTTCAGGCTCTTCGCTCCGTCGAGTTCCTGCAGGAACGCGTTGGTCATGCGACGCTCAATCTCCCACATGCCGGGCGAGTTGCGGCGCGGCGCGAGCGAGTCGGCCTCATCGAAGAACAGCACGCATGGTTCGAACTCCCGTGCCGTCTCGAAGTACAGGTGCAAGTTCTTCTCGTCCTCGCCCACGTAGGAGCCGAGGACGTCGGACAGCTGGACGATGATGAGCGCCGCATCGGCCTCGGCAGCGGCAGCTCGGGCGAACAGGGTCTTGCCGCAGCCGGGGGGCCCCCAGAGCAGCAACCGTGCGCCTGCCCCCATTCCAAAGGCAGCAGCGGTATCCGGAGAGCGCAGCGGGGAGACCAGCGAACCCCACAGGTATCCCTTCGCCTCGTCCATGCCGCCCAGACCCGCGAAGCCATCGTTCGGGTAGGTGACATCCACGCCCTGAGCGCGCGCATCGTGTATCCGGTCCTCGCGCGTTCTTGTGTCGGTGAGGTCGACACCTTCGAAGAACAACGTCTCGTCACGCTGCTCGAAGCCGCCATGCTCATGCCCAGCCATCGCGCTCTCCTCTTGTCGTCGAACTGACAACGAGGGCGATCATAGCGGCCGGGTCTGACATCGGCCGTGAGCCGAGTCCCGGCGCTCAGGTAGTCTGGTGGCTGATCCGCCCGGACATCGACCATCTCGGGGGCAGTTGCGAGCGAGGCACCCAGCTGGCGGGCATCTTCCTCGGATGCAACCGCGCCGTCGCGCGAGCCCCGGGTCTCTGTCGAAGCCGCTGCCGGTCGAGCCCCTAAACAACTGCCCAAGGTCGCAACGATGGGCCTGAGGAACTCCTCGACCCTCTTGGCGTTCGCCATCTTCGCGGCACCCATCGCTGTGGCGACTAGCTCGAAGTCGAGATCCAGATCTTCGGTTGCGACGGCCGCCGGAACGCGATCGACATCGTCCTCAATATGCGCCCGCAGGAATCTCTGCCTCGCTTTCAGGGTGGCTCCTCACCGATTCTCAGACACCCCTCGCGCGGCCGCCTGCGCGAAAGGCGCCTGCCAGGCAGACGGCTCATCGCCGACACTGGCCTGCGTGGCCTACTTCACCTCGCCGCGGACGTGAGCGCTCAGGAAGAGCACCTCGTCGCCAGGCTGAAGCGTGTACGGACCGGCCCAGCTCTCGCACGACTCGACCACGCCCTTGTAGACCGGGCCGGGATCCGTCTGAGCCACGATGTTGGCCACGCGGACGCTGACCCCGGCGACGTGATACCCGAGCCTGTGCTCGTGCTCCAGCACCAGCGTGACGACCGAGGCCGCCTTGATGGCGCTCAGTTGCGCGAGGGTCGGGACGATCCCGTCGGCATCCCGACCGCGCTGCCTCAAGCGCTCCGCGCGCTCCGCAGCGGCTCGGAAGTAGTACGGCGCCTTGTAGCGCCGCAAGGCCTGCTCGATCCCTGCATAGAGTGGGTCGAGCGGCTCGGGAAGCGCTCCGCATTCGCGCTCGGTGTGGAAGCGCTTCTCCCACCTCATCGCCGCGTCGAGATGGTTCATCAGATACTTGCCGATCTGCAGGAGATCATCCGGTTGGATACCGCCCGGCAGGTAGGTGAACGCAAGCAATCCAGCCGATACGTCATGAAGTAGAGGGACTCGCTTCGGATGCTCTATGAGATCGGGCCCGACCTGCTCCAGCAACGCGAGGATGTCATCACGCCCACCCGAGTCCCTGGCGAGCGAACGGAGGCACTGGATCATCATCTCGGCCTCAGGCCTGTCTCTTAACGCCATGTTGAAGAGCGATTCGGTGGCGTCAGGGTCGTCTACGTGTCCGATTGCCCAAGTCAGCCACCGATACGCCTCTGAGCTCAGACCGGATCCGGACATGGCATCGGCACAAGCCGAGACAGCATCCTCGCCGCGACTCGCGAGCTCGTTGATAAGTGACGGCAGCAAGTTCGGCGACACCCGGAATGAACCGCTGCCCGACGCGCGGCCGATGATCTCCTGTACCGCTTCCTGCTGTGGACCGATGGGCCTGGGTGTCGACTCCGATTCGCGCCCGACCCCCGGTATCACGGCGTTGATGTCATTGATGGCGGATTCCGCCGCTTCGCGGACGTACTTGCTCCTGTCGGACATAGCGGCCTTCAAGGCCGCGAGATCGATGGACGTGCGACCCATTAGCCCGAGCGTGAGGACGGCAGACCACCGCGCATCAGCGGAGCCATGCGCGAGGACGTCCAGGAGCGACTGGCGGGCGCCGTTGTCACCGGCCCGCGCCAACCCACCTAGAGCGTTGGCGCGAGTCATGTCGTCTTCTGACGCCAGCCACTTCCGGAGGGCGGTGAGCGCTCCGGGTGTGCCGATGCAACCGAGCGCCGCCGCACAGTAGCGCCTTGTCAGGAGATCCGGGCCCTTCTCGCGCGCGGCTATCGCGGCGACCACTTCGTTCGAGGCGACGACCCCGGCGTCCGCCTCGGCGAGTTCGAACAGCGCCGTCACACACCAGCCGCGACAGCTGCGTATCCGATTCGACAGGCCCTCAGCAGCGACCGCCGCTCCATCGGCTCCGCCAGGCTCGACGGCACAGTCTGGTCCGGGGTCTCTCGACGCATACGGTCCTGTCGGATCCGCAATTATGTGGGCCCGTCTCGGCATCGTCGCTGTGACGGTCATCATCCGACTCGCCAGGTCTGCGCGGGACAAGGCGGCGCGCGAACCAGCACGGAGCGCGGGGACGATCACGCAGGCCCCGGGTCCGTACTTCGCGGGTTCTGCCGCTCCGACGCAGACCGAGGCGCCGATCTCCTCGGCGATCCGATCGGCGCGCCCGGTCGACCCCACGCCTGATTCGCCCTCCTCCTTGCGCACGACGCCTGAGGAGCTGAGGCAAACAAGAACGCGCGGGCGCTTCTCGCCGCTGCGGAGGAAGCGTCCATACTGGCGACGCGATTGGCCTACCTGGAGACGCGGGACCTTCTGGCTGCGGCGGTCGCGGCGATGGATGACGTGTCGGATCCGAGCGGCATCTGAGAAGGCGTGCGGCTCGATTGGCCGCGACCTTGGATTCGGTGCCGGGAGCGCGAACCGGGGAGCCGCCGAGGTGAGAAGGCCCGGGCACCTTGTGCCACTTGCCACGGCGCTGCCAGTCACCAGCGCCGTGCTGGGCTGCGCGAAGGTCCCGCCCGCCGCTAGTCCACCAGCATCGGCACCGACGATCAGCGCCGCTCCCGTGCCCGAGCCGTCGAACCCCGGGAGGCCGGCCGCGCATCCGCAACGCGGGGACGAAACCGCGGCGAGGGCTTTCACAGACAAGCAGCAGGGCTGGGCTGTGGGCACCGACGGCGGAGAGCACTGGACGTTGTTGTACTCTCAATAGGCGGCATACGGCGCGGGCCGTAGCCACGAGCCGCTCCCGGCTCGACTGTCGCGTTCAGGACAACGCGCACAAGCCGGGGATCCGGACGGGCGGCTGGCCACCAACCACCTCTCCGAGCCGCCAACCACGCCGTTTCTGGTGCCGTTGAAGCAACTCCCATCGTCCATTCCGGCCTATGATACCGACGCGGTGCGCAGTTCCGTGTGGATGTTCGCACTCATGGGGTTGCGGCCTGCCGAGTCGCTTGGCTAGCGGCTCAAGGCTTTGCTCGGATGGTCGACACTCCAGGAGGGACTATGGTGGCACCATGCCTCGGCATGAGGTCCTCGGGAACTCCTCCATCGGCCAGGCGATTCTTGCGCCCAGACACTCGGGTCTATCCGGTGCCCGGCGTGAGCATCTCGCGTGTCCGAAGGCTGCCCCGGTCCGAGTTCGTGTCCCCCTTCAGCGCCGACGAGAGAGATGCCTTGGTGGCGCTGTACTCGCTCGGCAGCGAAGTGAGGCCCTATGACGGCAGAGCCGTCAGGCTCGACAGCGCCCAGTTGCGCTCGGACGGCCAAGTCGAAGTAGTGATCTCCGAGGTGGGCTTCTTCGACTTCCTGTCCACCAACTTGACCATCCTGCCTCCATCCACTCCGGCGAAGTCATGGTCTAGGTTGATCGCCGGCTTCCGCCGAAGGTGGCGAGCCCGCCATCTTCTCGATCGCCTCGCGACCACTGTTCGGAGTTTCGGAACTCCCCGCTGCTCCGCCGACATCCTGCGGATCGTGTCGTTGGCGAACATCGTGGCAGTCAGCCTTCTCGTAGAGGATGCCGGCGGCAAGATCGGCATCGTCTGCCGATCGCGCCACGTATCCGTGTCCTCAGGAATGTTCGGATCCACCGTGACAGGCACGTTGGACTCGGAGGACTTCCGCGCTCGGGATCCCTTCGTGCACTGTGCGCTCAGGGAGGCCGCTGAGGAGCTTGGCCTGCATGGCCTGAATCCTAGATTCGACGGGATCGTCATCTCGAAGCAGAAGTTGCAGCCTGTCTTCCTGTACAGCGCAAGAGTCGATCAGCGCTGGAGCGACCTAGGAGCGACGATCGCAAGAGCGCAGGACTTCGATCTCGAGTCGAGCGCTGTGTTCGCTGTTCCGCTCGAGGATGCGATCCGCTTCGCCGCCCATTCAAAGATGACGGATACGTCGGCGTACCAGATTTGGAACTACGCGCTGCGTCAGGGTTGCCGTGGGGGTAGGAGCGTCCTGAGATTCCTCCCCATGAACCGACAGAAGTACTTGTTCCGGCTGCGGCAACGGGTGGTCTGAGCGGAACTGCGCCGGAGGCAGCGCCTGGCGACTCCACCGACTCCCAGTGCTGTACATCGGGCGGGGGGAATCATCGCGTCCTGTGCAACGCCCGCATCCGCACGCGGCCGGGCCTTGAGGGGTCGTTAGCCTTCTTGACGTTGGGTCACCCGACTTGCTAACGCAAGTCGTGGCCCCAAAGACAACGAAAGCGGCTCCCCTCTTGCGAGAGAAGCCGCTGGTCATGCGTGGTGTCCGAGGCGAGATTTGAACTCGCACGCCCTTGCGGGCGCTAGGCCCTCAACCCGCCGACACGCTTTGGTGTGAGTTGCTGTGGTTGGCTGTGGTTCGGGATACGGGCCGCGAAACAGCGCCAGGCTTTGCTGTCGCTTGCCCTCGGTACGGCTGGTTCGGTTAGAGAAGCCGTTAGACACGCGCCTCTCAACGGCAAGGTCCAACATTCCAACCTGACCGACCAGTTGGAGTTCTACCAGCTGCTCGAGTACGCCGACGACGTCGACCTCAGGGAGAAGTGCGCCTGGGAGGAGTTCAAGAACACATACAGGCCGAACACGAGCCTCAGCGGGCTCACACCCTATGAGGTTCTGCGGAGCAAATCGGTATGGTGACAGATGTCAATCGAGGTCGTGACGGTCACAGCTTCTAGCAAGCATTTGGGTTGTTCTCGGATTTAGTACACCATCTCTTCTCGGCGGCCGAAAGAACCTCGGGGGCGTCGTTCACCGGCTTCACCTCAGGTCTCGGCAGCATGACGACTGGCGTACTTCTGCGTGCGGCCTTCATGAGTCCCTCCTTCGTTCAAACCATCTACGGCGCGCATGGGCGTATCGGCAAGTATACCCTTCTTCCGACCCCGCAGCCGCCTCAAGTCGGTCCACCCCAGGACAGTAGTTGCAGTATGGGCGGCTGGGGCATTCCGGACACTCGGACGGAGAGCCGAAGCTCTCGCGCGACTTCACTCTCAACTTCGGCCAAGCGTCGAGCATGGGTGACACGCCGAGATCAATCCCCGGGGTTCTGATTCGCGTGCAGTAGCTCAGTAGCCCAGTTGGACCCACCTGAAACGAGGTGCGACCAGCACCACAGTCAAGGATGCCTGACACGTCGTCAAACCGTGGCTTCCCGCCCAGAACCTCGTCGCCCGGGTCGATACCCCCGGTCACCTCAATCCAGACTTCCACCGCTCCCTCTGGCGAGAGCCTGTGATCCTCCGGACCGCGAGCGCCGTCAAGCCGGGGCATAATCTCAGCCCCGAATGCGACTTCACACCCTCGCGCCTCCGCAAACGCCCGCATGTCCTGGATCTCGGACCTGTTCTCCTTGAGAACGATGCCCTTCAGCACGACGGGCACTCTGTGTTCGCTCAGGATACTCAGCCCTCGGAGCCAGGATCTGTAGCTTCCTGGCATTCCTGTCACACCTTCATAGCCTGGCGCTGTCGCGCCATACATGCTCACTTCGACTCTCCTGGGAGGAAGGACAGAGAGGAGGTCCGCCACGTCTTCATCCACCAGAGTAGCGTTGGTGTATAGATCAATCAGGAAGCCCCCGAGCGCGGCGTGTTCATAGATCTGCCGGAACTCAGGATGGATCAGCGGCTCGCCGCCGGAGATTGTCAGGTATAGACACCCCGCATCCCTGAGCTGATTCAGGATTCCGAACCATTGCGTGGCGGACAGGTCCTTCCTTGGGCCCGACGGGCCTTGAGGCCGAATGTAGCAGTGAACACACTTCAGATTGCATCCCCATGTCAGCTCAACTCCGCCGTATAGAGGAACGCCGTCCTGCACCGAAACAACGCACGCATCACCCAAGACGCGTTCGCGGTCATGGCCGACCGATGATTGCAGCCCTGCGTCAACGCCCGTCATACTCAGCAACTGCGCACATACGCCGTGGGCGTCGAAGTCCGCCGGGAGGTCGAACTCGTGCGCAAGGGCTGAAGCAATCCGGTCGGCGGGCACCCCATCGCAGAGCAGGCGCCACACCTCGACGACGGTCCGATTGACCGACCAGATTTTGTCGCCATGGGGCCGATACGGGTTCACCATGTAGGAGTTCCCGGCGATGTTCCGGAGCACGAGATCAGAGACGCCGATAGTTCGCGTCAACATACCTCCTCGGTCGCCCGCGCCGATCATGAAGCCCGTCCGCTGACGCTGAGTCTGCGTTAGCATCGCCCGTTGTCGCCGCCCCGAGTGAAACGCCCCGGGTTTGGCGTCGGCTCGTTCACTTGGAAGTCACGGCTTCCCGGGCGACTTGCTGATTGTACTTCTCGAGCACCTGCGACAGCACTTGGCGGCTCGTGACTCCATTGCTCGTCGTCTTCAGTCTGCGGTTCCGGCGCCTAGCGTTGTGCCGGCCGATGTAGGTCACGATCGCGAGTTCGAGGTCGAGGCGCGTCCTCCATGTGTATCGCTTGGTGAGCTCGCGCTTGAGCGTCGATGCGCCTGGTGTGCACGTCGAGCACGATCGAGAGGTAGCTCCAGCCCTCCCAGGTTCTGATGTAGGTGAAGTCCGACAGCCACACGGCGTCGGGATGAGTCGCTGAGAAGTCGCGGCGGACGAGGTCAGGCGCCGCGACCGGAGACAGCCCCGGACGGGTCGTGACCTGCACCTTTCCGTTGCTGCAGCCCTCGATGCCGGCTTTTCGCATGAGGCGCTCCACCGTGCAGCGGGCCACGGCAACACCCTCGTCGTTGAGTTCTTCCCATATCTTGAACTGGCCGTAGACGCCGTCGGAGCCCTCGTGCACGCGGCGGATCCCGGAGAGCAGATACACGTCACGCACGGCACGCGCCGAGGGTGGTCTTATGCGTCTGGCCCGATACGCTGAGGCGGATGCCTCTATCTCCCGACAGATCGGCTCGACCCCGAAGCGATCGCGATGCTCGTCGACGAACGCGCTCACCTCGGTCGGGGCTGGTCGAGTTCGCGGGCGAAAAACACACTCGCCGCCTTGAGGATCTCGGTCGAGCGCCTGAGATCGCGCACCTCACGGCGCAGCGCGGTGAGCTCTTCGCGCTCGGCGGTGGTGAGGCGGTCGGACCTCGTGCCGTCGTTGGCCTCGTCCTGGCGCACCCACACCCGCAAGGTCTCGGGGTGGACTCCCAGATCACGGGCGACCGCGGCGATGGGACGCTCCGATTCGCGGGCCATGCGGACGCATCTGTCTCGGAACTCGGGCGGGTACTTCGAAGCTCTGGGCATGAAGCTGACTCCTTCCTCCAGGATCAGTAACCCTGGAAACGGAGCCTCCGTCAAACCCGGGGCGTTTCACAGGGGAGCCAAGACGGGGGCCCGCTCGCCCCGCTTGTTCTGTGGCTCCGGTGTCTCGGTTGGGGCGCGCCCTTTCAGTGCGCCAATTGGAGCGCGAGCCCAATCTCGGCCGCTGGAAACGAAGCCAGACCGAGCACGTACACACATACACGCGGTGTCTCCAGGCCGCGTGGCGGTTCATGACCAAGTGCAATAATCTTCTTTGCAGTCAGCGCAAAGCTAAGTACCGACGGGGGTTGCAGCAGATGGAAGGACTCGCGAGTCTCAGCTCTTGGCTCACCATGCACTTCAACGGTTTCTACGTCCTTGCAGGGGCCTTGGCCGGTGTAACCATCTTCGCCGGGGTCATCAGCGCGAAAATGAGCTGGGACGAGACGGAAAGGCGCCGACAGGAGGAACGCGAACTTCGCGCTGTTGAGATCGCGCAGTGGCTGCTCGTAGACGTGAACAGAGTGGTTCAAGAGATCGAAGGGATGCTGGACTTTCCGCCCGAATCCCTGGAGGAGGCCATGCAAACCCTTGGGGGGCAGCATCCGGAAGTAATCAAGATGCGCCTGCAGCTCAACACCCGTCGGCTGATCCGAAGCAGGGGACCGTTCCCAGGCCTTCATGACCTCGACGACCTCTTGAAGTCGCGCGGATTCGCACGTGCACAAGTGGAGGAGATCCTCGCGCCGGAGAGAACCAGAGCGATGTTCACGTCTGTGCTCAACATGCTTGAGCTGTTTTCCGCGAAAGCGCATGTCGCTCACAATCAGGACATCACATATCGATACTGTGCGCCCTATTACTGCATGTGCGTTGAGAAATTCGCCCCCCTGATCATGTGGTTTCGTAAAAGCCAGGACCGCGAGTTCTTCTCCACCGGAGCGGAGCTCTACGAGCGCTGGAGCGCACGAATGGAAGATGAGAGCCGAAGGCCTTCGAAGCCCATGGCTGAAAACACTGAAGTCTAGCGCGCAAGCGCTACTGCGCCTATGCGCGCTCGCAGGTGCCGTACTCGGCTTGCTGGGTAGGCACTATTCCAACTCCCCTAGGTAATAGACCACTCAGTACCTTCGAGGGCGTGGCGCAAGAATTCTAGTTCTTCGGGGGAGAGCCCATTGTCTGCAGCAGGGGCCGCTTCTGGTGGGGAGACAGGAGCTTTTTCCACAGGCGTCTGTTCAGCGTGAGCCGCCTCTTGAACGTCTCGGCCCTGCTGCACGATACGCAGCCAGTACGTCCCGTCGCCACGCTCCTCGAACTGCAAGCCATCGCCGACCCGTGCGTCGCCTGCCTTCAGGAATCGGCTAATGCCCGTCAGGCGGAACTCGTCGCGAGTGCCTCCAAACAGGCGGCTGTTGTAGTAGATGTAATTGAGCTTCCAGGGTTTGCCCTCTTCGTCGAATCCTTCCAGGACAGCGCGAGGATTCTTCTGTTCGCGGTCCAAAGCAGGGAACACGTGCAGGGCCACCACAGACTTGGGGATCAGTATCCCGGCCTGATGCCCTCCCGTGGCGCCCACGTCGTTGCGACTGAGCGTCTTCTGTAGTACCCGACCCACGACCGCCTCCTCTGTCTGGGCGAAGAGCGACACGACGGTACGGTTCCATTGGTCCCGAATGGACTGCCGGTTCCGTGATCCGAATGACGTCTCCGGACTCGCGCTGGAGTTCCCTTTTGGCAGACGTCAGCATACAGCGAACGAGTATCGGTGTGCTCAGCATGGCGATACCTGCCTGAGGCTCTCGCAGCGACTGCCGGACTGGACACCGTGTCATGTGCCGCCCAGACGGGCACCCCTCCGACGACTGTAGGCTGCGTGACTCCCAAGATGAGAACTTCTATACCGATTACCCACGCCCACGGACTGACCAAGTTCGAGAGCAGCGATCACTCAGGGCGGACCGAGCGCGAGACGCGCCTACTGATTGGAGAATGGCGGGAATCCATTGACGATGTGTCGGCGGCGCTGTCGGAGAGAAGCACGCTCACGCAGGCACATCTCCGCGTCCGTGTGACTCGTCCAGCAGCCTTCTGAGCCCCTCTGTGGCATGCGAGATATCCCTCTCGATATCGCATTCCCAAAGCACAAGGGTCTTCCAACCGAGCTGATGAAGAGTGCTCTCAACTTCACGGTCCCGCTGAACGGTGCGATCGAACTTGCTTTGCCAGAAGTCTGTATTGGTCCCTGGAGTGCTCGTGTTGTGGCAGCCGTGACGGTGCCAGTAGCAACCATGGATGAAGACGGCCAATCGCTGCCTCGGGAACACGAGGTCGGGCTTGCCCGGCAGTTTGGAGCCGAGCCGATAGCGATAACCCAGGTTATGTATGTGGCGACGGACAGCAAGCTCGGGAGAGGTATCTTTGCCGTGAATGCGGCTCATGTTCCAGCTGCGCTGTTCCTGTGTCAGACGGTCCACACTACAACTCCCTGACGACCTTGCCGGCAACCGCGGCCACCATCGGAACCGCGACGCTGTTACCGAACTGCCGGTATGCCTGAGTGTCCGAGACCGGGATCTCGAAGCTGTCCGGGAAGCCCTGCAGGCGGGCACACTCCCTTGGCGTGAGCCTTCGCGGGCTCGTCCCGTTCTGCCTGATCAGGATCTCCGATCCATCCTTGTGATAGCGAGCGCTGAGCGTTCGAGTCGTTGTGTCAACTGCAGGGTCTACCAGACCGAAGCCGAACCCGTTGCCGGCCTTCCGGTGCTTCTCGGCATAGTCTTGAAGATACTGCCAGAGGTGGTCACTCAGCGTGTAGCGATCGTCAACGGCAGACTCCAGAATGTCCGCGATGCGCGGAGTCTTCTCCGGGGGACTCGGGAACTCGAATTGCTTTCCCGGGTAGAGGTCGCGGCGGAAGCCAACGATGAGGATGCGTTCACGGTGCTGAGGCACATAGTGGCGGGCATCCAGCACCTTCGCAGATACCTCGTAGCCAAGGTTGTCGAGCGTCTGCTGAATCACGCCCCACGTCTTTCCCCTGTCGTGGCTCTGGAGGTTCTTCACATTCTCCAGTACGAGGGCGCGCGGCCGCCTGTCGCCGCCTTCGGCGGCCTTCTCTTCGATGATGCGGGTGATCTCGAAGAACAGGTTGCCCTGGTCCTCGCACTCAAAGCCATGTTTGCGCCCGAGACTGTTCTTCTTGGATACCCCGGCTACGCTAAACGGCTGGCACGGAAAGCCCGCGGTCAGGATGTCGAAGTCAGGAATGCTCGCGGCACTGATTTCGCGTATGTCGCCGGCTGGTGTTTCGCCGAAGTTCGCGGCGTACGTCTGCTGTGCGAATCGGTCCCGCTCTGACGAGAAGACACACTCGGCACCCGCACGCTCGAAAGCCAGCCGGATACCTCCGATGCCCGCGAACAGGTCTATGAAGGTGCAGCTATCACGCCGTTTCGTTGCCATCGCTCCATCGCCGGGTCCAAGTGGTCGTCCAGGAACTGCCTGTAGCTGAGCACATTCGCTGCTGTTGGATAGGCCCGTTCCTTGACAGACGCGGGGCACACTACATTGATGCGGTGAGTCTTCATCTCTTCGAGCTGGGGTTTGGTGATTCTGTCGTCAATGGTCGCGAGGAAGAAGCCAAGCCCGTGAGCCCCTTCAGTCGCAATCTGCCTCCAGCGCTCGCGCAATGTTCGCTTGGCGGTGAAAGTGAAGCAGTCCATCGCGTTTGTCCGGTAGTGCTCCTCCGACGGCAGAACGAAGTCCGGAGTCCCGTCGATCGCAGGCTGGAAGGTGAACGGATAGCCCAGCGCCTCCAGGAAACCACGGTTGATGCGTTCAAAGCCAGACCCCGAGCGACTCTTTCTCGACTGTCCCAGCGAGAGGAAGAAGCGATCGAACCTCCGATAGTCTTTCCCCAAAATAGCTCCCAGCTCTGACACGCTGTTCGCTTCGCCGCGATTGACCAGATCATCGCCGTAGCTCTGGAAGACGCGAGCGCAGAAGGCAGCCTCGCGCTCCAGATAGATGCGGTAGGCCTCGGCCTCCGCTTCGAGCACGAGTTGATCGAGATTGTCTCTGATATATGCACGGTCTCCGCTGTGCTTCATGAGAGCGGCCGCCACCCCTTCGTCCACAATGACCGCCTGGTTGTCGAGCATAATACCGTGGTCCCTGGCCCAATCCCAGAGCGGCTGTGACTCCATGGCCTGCCTTCTTGTGACAGCGGTGATAAAGGATGCACTCATTCTAGGCGGGGGCGGATCGAACTGACAGGGGGGTTTGAAGACCCACTGCAGGCGTTAGCGTTCACGTACTACTCTCTCGATCGGACGACCGACAGTGGCCTCAACTCATCATGCTGACTTCGGACTCGATTGTGCCGCCGACGCAGTTGGGACAGCGGATCTCGGGTCCGAGCGGCCGGTCGCCCATCACCGGCTCATCGTCGCCACAGCTGGGGCACGCGATGATCACCTGCTTCTCGGGATGCGTGTCCGGCATCCAGATGCCGGCAAATCTGTCGACCGGTTCGCAGAACTCCCGCATCACGACCTCGACATTCACATTGTGCTGAAGGCACCACATCCGCCCGTAGAAGCCAGCGACACCGGCCTCGGCAGCCTCGCGGGATCTCGGCAGCGGATGGCCGAAGTCGGCGAGCCGGCCGGACTTGTCGCGATAGAACTCGTGCGGCCCGCTCGTGTCGAACTGGTAGCCGCACGTGTCGCATCGGTGGTGCCAGAACGTCGCCATCAGAAGCACCGGTCCCTAGCGGCGTCGTATTCGGCGACCCGCGAATTGGCGTCATTGAAGCTTTTGAACTTGGGTCCTGCGGCTCCAGGCTCGATTTCGAGGAAGCGGCATATCGCGCCGACTGCCATCGCGGCGGCCAACCCGACCTCGTCAAGGTCTGTAGCGCTCTCACAACCCCATGCACCCACATAGTCGATCACCGGAGCGAGGAGGTCGCGCTCCTCCGGTCCCTGCTGCCGCGGCTCTCCCGGCCGCTGCCGCCACGCCCGCCTGGCCGCGACATGATCCTTGAACAGTGCGATCACCCCAGCCGTCTGTTCCTTCTGCAGCGTGCGGACTTCTGCCATGCTGAATGGGGCTTCACCCGCGATGGCACGCTGTGCCGCATCTTCGGACGGCATGAGGGCGACGACAGCCTGCTGCGCGGTAGCGCGCACACCCTCATCTGGGGCCGTCCGTGCCGTGTCCAGAAGGAACGGGAGAGCCTGGTAGACGTGGAAGAGGCCGATCGTCTCGGCGCTCTTCGCTCGCTCCGAAGGGTCAGGGTCACAAAGCCCTTTGATGAGCTCGTCGTTGGTCGAACCGACGACATAGACGGTGGTCATGGAAAGCCACCTCTCCGACCGAAACCGCACGCGGCGGTCGGCCTACGCTTTAGCTGCATTTGTTGAGCGCCCAGCAAGCTGATAGGTTCAAATCGGCGCCGTCGCATCTCGCGACAGTTGGAGCATACCCAGCGGGTCTGACATTCGTGGCCACAGAGTTCAACACGCGGATTAGGACAACCTCGTTCCCCCTGGCTGCCATGCGACCGAGTGATGACCGGAGAGCCCGACCGGGGACTTGGGGCGTGCGTCGGGTTGTCCACCCGACGCACCCCGTGGTGCAGGTCGACATCTAGGGCGGCCCTGGTGGCGAGCACCCACTGCGCCGCTCGGAAGGAACCTGCTCATAGCTCAGACCTCGTCTCAGCTGTATGCAGCGTCTCGTAGATCCGTACCATGACGAGCGTGTCCTGCTTGCAGTACTTCAGCAGCTGGTCATGCAGCTGAGTGCGACGGCCCTCAGCGGTGGCCGGATTGAGGTACTCGCGAACTGCCAACATCGCCTGGTCGCCGTTTGACACGTCGAGTTCGTCGTAGCCCGGCAGATCACGGGCGAAGAGTTTCGCCACCTTCTTGATCGTCCAGCCCCCGTGCAACTCAGGCGCGAACACGTGGTCGTCGATCGGCTCGCCGAGGTCCTTGAGGCGTCGCTTGATCGCGGCAATCGCTGGTTGCAGCGAACCTGCCCGAGTCTCCAGAGCGGTCAGCTGCGTCCGCTCGTACTTCGAGTACATGAGGATGTCGCCGTCGGGTAGCGTCGCGTCAGTGAGACTCTTGGCAAACGCCAGATGCGGGTCCTGTCCAGCTCCCACGAGGAACTCGCTGTGTCGCAGAGGGCCGCCCGGCTTGGGCATCACATGAAGCGACCACTGCACGGGAATCGTCTCGTAGGGATGTGTGCCGACGAACTGCGGCAGCGGCGGCATGATCGTCTCGAAGTCCAGGAAGTGCAGCGGAAACGCCAGCACGTCAACCCATGCCTTCGCGCCTGGCTCGATGATCAGGCGGTTGCCGACCGTCGCCTCCCAGGTGCGAATCTGCTTCGCGTTCATACCGCATGTGCGCGCCAGATCATCGCCGATCTCATCGATCGCGCGGATTCCCTGGCCGTCGAGACGCCCTCGGAGTCTCGAGACTCTCGTGCACCCGGGCAGCTCGCTGATGGGATGCAGAGGGTCGTCAGCGTGGCACAGAGAGAAGTACGAGCAGCGATACGGGACCTCGCAGTTCGTCTCGGGCTCGCGGGAGGGAGGGCAGTCCTGTAGCAACATCTCGGAGAGCGACTCGATGCTGGCCGCTACTTGGGCCTGACGTGCCTCTGCCATCTCGGTGACGTTTGTCCAAGCGAAGAGTTGCTCGAGGTCGTATTCGCCGCCCTCCCAGACATAGCCCTTGTTCAGGTGCATCAGGTAGACGGCTTGGACGCTCAGCCCAGCCCCGCGAGCGACATAGAGCTGCACAGCGACGTCCCAGAGATGCTTGTCCTCATCGAACTCGCCGCCGGACTTTAGCTCGATGAGGTCGAAGGAATCGACACCGGTTCGCTCAAGAAAGTCGACACGAATCTTCGTGCGGTCGAACGTGAAGCCCGCCTCAGAGACCGCGCGAGCGCCACGGCTGAGTGCGGCCCGGGTGTCCGCATCGGCGAGTTCCTGGCTGCGGTAGTCGGCAGTGATGTCGATGCAGTCGTCGGCGTGGCGCTGCCGGTAGAGTGTCTTGGCGTACTCGCCGACGATGCGGCCTATCTCGATGCGCGCCGCGGCTGACGCGTCGAATTCGTCCTTCGGCGCGTCCGTGCGAGCCTCGTAGAACAAGCGCAACGGGCACTGCTTGCCATGGACGAACCGCGACTTCGACAGGGGCGCGGCGGACTTGAGCGGTTTGATGTCGTACGACGCCTCAGACATGAGTCCCCCGGCCTCGAGTCCTGAACGAACCAAACGCTTGGCCCTGATACTAGCCCAGCATCTCGCGCCAGCCGCTTTCCAGCAGATCATCGATCACGAGCTTCGTCTTGCCCGCGGTGAAACGACCGCGCAGCGCGATCAGAAGGTCGAACGTCTCGATCTTGCGCTCTTCGTCGGTCCGCAGATAGTGCATCCAGACGGATTCCGCAGCGGTGCGCGCAACCTCGGCGATATCTGCTCCGGACAGGCCATCCGAGAGGCCGGCGAGAAGCACGCACTCGACATCGTCAGAGCACGGGTACGCGCGCAGGACCTTGGACCAGACGGCCTCGCGAGCGGCGATGTCGGGCATGTCGACGGCGACAACCTTGTCGAACCGGCCCGGGCGGGTCACCGCGACATCGAGCCGGTCGATCAGGTTCGTCGCGCCGATGAGCAGGACTCCTGGAGCAGAAGCCAGCGCCTCGATCTCCGCGAGCAGCGGCGTCACGAGACTGCGGTGCAGGAAGTCCGTGGCGCGAGACTGCGCAATGCCGTCGATCTCGTCGAAGAACAGCACGCACGGAGCGTTGTCTCGCGCGACTGTGAACGCTTGGGTCAAGTTGCGCTCACCCATGCCGTATAGCGGATGGAGAAGGTCAGCGGCCTTGACCTTGATGATGGGAACACCCATCTCCCCGGCGGTCGCCTCCGCAAGCAGCGTCTTGCCACAGCCCGGGGGTCCATACAGCAGCACGCCGCCGCCCATCTTGATGCCGAAACCGCGCGGCGCTCTCCGGATCCTTGTGCGGCAGGATCGCCACGCGACGCAGGGCGTCCTTGGCGCCGGCCAGGCCGCCGACGTCGTCGAGAGTGATGGTCGACGGCATCGACTCGAACTCGCTCAGCGGAAAGCCGCCCACCTGCGCAGGCCTTTGAGACGCGGGTTCGAGCGAGAGCTCAACGCCTTCCATGCCGGCCAGCGACTTCATGGCGCGGGACTGAATTCGTGCGGCACGTCTCCTGGTCTTGTCATTAGGCGCGACCCTCTCGAGCCGCCGTGCCCAACCGAGCGCCTGGGGCACGTTGCCAAGCTTCAGGTCTGTATTGGCCAACGCCCCGAGACTCTCGATCGCGACCGAACTCGACGCGCGACCGCGCGCCTGCTCCTGGAAGAGCGCGGAGTTGTAGAGCATGTTGGCAAGCTTCGTCCTGCCCTGCGAACCCGCGACTTCCGCGAGGTCCGTGAGCAGAATCCCGAGCTCCGGGCCGTCGCCCGCGAGAACCTCGAGCAGGGCGTCGCGCTCGGATTCCTCGAGCGTCCCGAACAAATGCGACGTGCTGGTGTCCATGTCGACCCACCTCCTGCCCGCAGTGTGGCGGAGGGGTCTGACATCAGTGCTTGCTGGCCGCGCGGGCTGTCAATCGGCAGTCCGCGTGCCTTCTTGAAGCACAGAGGCTGAGTATTCGCGTGGACTTGTGAATGCGCCCCGTTCCTACGACCAAGACGCTACGTATTCGCTCCGGATGTGAATGCACAGCCCCGGTACGGCACAGACGCTACGTATTCGCCTTGGCGGTGAATGCGTCCTGTTGCCACGACACATTCGCTACGTATTCGCGGCGCGGCCAGGCGATGTCGCGAGTCGGCTTTGGCGGTGATTCGACCGTCAATAACGAACACCCCAGCAAAGGAGCTGTCGATGCCTAGGCTCCGTCGCCCCAGATACTCTCGAGAATGGCCCGAATCTTCATGTCGAACCGAGCCACCAGTTCCCGGTTGGCTGCAACGAACGACTGCTCATCGTTGAGTTCGGCGACGATGACCTGCTGGACCGCCACGGGAGGCAGCGGAATCTGAACTGAACGGATGTCTCCGTTGTTGATCAGAGCAATCCCAGCGGAGTTCGAAATGGTCGTCAAGTCGAACCCCAGGAGGAAGTTGAACAGGTATCCAGGCTCCAGCGGCGCGTCTGGTTTGACCGTCAGCGCCATGCAGTTGTTGTCAACAAGGCAGGGAATCTTGGTGATGCGCTTCTTGTTGGTGGCTATGGCCGCGCCCCTCTTCGGGAAGACGACCGAGTTGATCGGCAGTGGTGACTTCTTGTTCTCGTGCGACTTCATCCAATGCGATGAGGTACGAATCTCGACCTGGTTCTCGCTTAGGTTCATGTCGCTCACCTTGACGCAGGCGTGGCGCAGGTCCGCCGCACGGTCGTGGAGCACATGGTGGGTCAGGGCCCCTCCAGCTGGTTCACCTTCAAAGAGCCCAAGTCGGGGCACGGTCGCTCCGTGGACCTGGGAGATGCAACGATCGCGCGCCTGCGGGCGCATCGGAAAGCCCAGGCCGAGGTAAGGCTTGCCTCAGGAAGCGCGTGGGCCGAGCTGGACCTCGTCATCTGTACGCCGACGGGCATGCCCGAGCGGCCCTCGACGACCTCGGGGCGGTTCCGCGCCGTGGTGGGCGAGGCAGGGCTTCGTGGCGTGCGTTTCCACGACCTTCGGCAACACATGCGACCTTGCTGCTGAAGGCCGGCACACCGCCACACGTCGTCTCACAGCGCCTCGGACACTCGACCGTGGCCTTCACGCTGCAGGTCTATGCCCATGTGCTTCCCGGACAGCAGAGGCAGGCCGCCGATGCCATCGAAGCCACACTGCTTCCCAACGCCCAGACCTTCTAGGGGTAGGCCGCGGCACCCAGAATCTGGACACGCCCGCGACGATCACCGTCTTTGCCCCGCGCCCGACGTGCCGGATCCGAGCCGGCCTCGCGCGCGCACGCGCGCGCGATTGCGTTGCAATAACTCCTTCAGAGCCGCTCACGCCTCGTCATGTGCCGTTCGTCGTCGGCACGTTTCTCACCTGGAAGGCACGTTTTGGGCACACCTCTGCCCTCCCAGACACTCCCGACCGCTCGTCGCCGTGGGGAAAAACGCAGGTAGACCCGCCTGTTTCGCAGACGGGCCTACCGTTGATCGTGGTGCCCCCAAGGGAATTCGAATCCCTGTTGCCGCCTTGAAAGGGCAGAGTCCTTGGCCGCTAGACGATGGGGGCGTATGTGGTTCGTGGTGGGCCGTACAGGTTTCGAACCTGTGACCTTGGGA